>ERZ724525.27-NODE-27-length-68684-cov-17.342756_pt1 | contig 68684 bp, 62 predicted proteins | sample MGYA00376058_ERZ724525 | MGnify/ENA primary metagenome ERZ724525 (study PRJEB28724, sample SAMN07190888) | wastewater metagenome | isolation source: influent of sewage treatment plant in Hong Hong | place: USA: Christiansburg, Virginia | collected 2016-03-01 ... | reverse complement strand
CCAGCCGGGCGGCCATCCGCGTCGAACAGCAGCGTCTTGGCCACACCGTCGACGGGCGTGCCGGCCAGAAGCTCCTTACCGCCCTGCGCAAACCATGAGCCATACACCTTCCCATCCCGGCGCCTCGCCCCTTGGCAAGCCCGTTGCCTACGCCGAGCACTACGCGCCCGAGCTGCTCTTCCCGATCGCCCGTCAGGGCAAGCGCGACGAGATCGGCATTGCGCCGGCCGCGCTGCCTTTCATCGGTGAAGACCTGTGGAACGCCTACGAACTCTCCTGGCTCGACCCGCGCGGCAAGCCGGTGGTGGCCCTGGCGAGCTTCCGGGTGCCGGCCGACTCGCCGAATCTGATCGAGTCCAAGTCCTTCAAGCTCTACCTGAACTCCTTCAACCAGACGAAGGTGGCCAGCGCCGCCGAGCTGGCCGACACCCTCGCCCGCGATCTGTCCGCCGCCGCCGGTGCGCCGGTGGCGGTGCAGGTCGAGCCCCTGAGCACCCGCCCCGAGCGGCCCATTGGCTACCCGGAGGGCGTGCTTCTCGACACCCTCGACATCGACATCGATTGTTACTCGCCCGATCCGGCCCTGTTGATCGCCGACCACAGCCAGCCGGAAGTCGGCGAGACCCTGTATTCGCACCTGCTCAAGTCCAACTGCCTGGTTACCGGCCAGCCGGACTGGGGCATGCTGGTGGTGCGTTACCAGGGCGCGCCGATCGACCGGGAAGGCCTGCTGCGCTACATCGTGTCCTTTCGCCAGCACAACGAATTCCACGAGCAGTGCGTCGAGCGGGTTTTCGTGGACATCCTGCGTCAGTGCCAGCCCACCGAGCTGTCCGTGTGGGCCCGCTACACCCGTCGCGGCGGGCTCGACATCAACCCCTGTCGCCGCACGTTGGGCCTGCCTGCACCGGCATCCCTCGCCGAAGTCCGCCAATGAGCCACGCCACCACCTCCGCCGACCTGCTCCGCCAGAACGTCGCCCTCGACAGCTTCAACACCCTGCGCCTGCCGGCCCGCGCCGCCTGGTTTGCGGCGGTGGACAACGTGGACGGCCTGCGCGCCATTCTTGACGACCCGCGCATCCAGGGCCTGCCGCGGCTGGTCATCGGCGGTGGCTCGAATCTGGTGTTGACCGGCGATTTTCCGGGCCTGGTGCTGCACGTGGCCTTCCACGGCCGCACCCGCGTGCAGGAAGACGCCGAGGCTTTCTACATCCGTGCCGGCGGTGGCGAGAACTGGCACGACTTCGTGCGCTGGACGCTGGAAATGGGCTGGCCGGGCCTCGAAAACCTGTCCCTCATCCCCGGCACGGTCGGCGCCGCGCCGGTGCAGAACATCGGCGCCTACGGCCTCGAGATGGCCGAGTATTTTTACAGCCTGCGCGCCTACGACCTCGAAACCGGCAAAACGGTGGGCTTCGACAAGCGCGACTGCGCCTTTGGCTACCGGGACAGCTTTTTCAAGCAGGCAGGCAAAGGGCACTACCTGATCGCCGCGGTCACCTTCCGCCTGCCCAAAAAGTGGAAGCCCGTTACCGGCTACGTCGACGTGAGCCGCGAGCTGGAAGCGCAGGGCATTGCTGCACCGACGCCGCTACAGCTTTCCGACGCGGTCATCGCCGTGCGTCGCAGGAAGCTGCCCGACCCGGCCGAGATCGGCAATGCCGGCAGCTTCTTCAAGAACCCGGTGGTGAGTGCCGAAGATCACGCCCGCCTGGCGGCCGCCCATCCCGGCCTGCCCAGCTACCCGCAGGCCGACGGCCGGATGAAGCTGGCGGCCGGCTGGCTCATCGAGCAGGCTGGCTGGAAGGGGCGTCGCCTTGGCCCGGTGGGCTGTTACGAGAAGCAGGCCCTGGTGCTGGTCAATCACGGCGGGGCGACGGGGGCCGACGTGCTGGCCGCCAGCGTTGCGGTGCGCCTGGATGTACGCGCGCGCTTCGGTGTCGATCTGGAGGCGGAGCCGGTTTTTGTCGGATCGGCCTGAGGTGGTTTCCATGCCGCCCTAAAGGTTTTCGGAGCCGTGCCGAAAAACGGGGAACCTGATTGAAACCCGGAGACGACGATGACAGCAGCAGACGAACGGCGCGGTTCCAGCGCCAGCATGCCCGACCTGGACTGGAGCCAGGTGCGTGAAACCGTACTGATGCTCGAACTTGCCGTCGGCCAGATTGATGCGGCGATGAAGGAAGGCGGCAGCTCGGTGGAAGTGCTGACCGACTCCTTCACCTCCATGGCCGGCTACATGCGCATGATGGGTACGGCGCTCGAGCAACTCCCCGACTCCCCGGCCACCGCCCAGCTCAAGGAATCCCTCATCGGCCACGCCGGCGAGGTTGCAGGCCGGGTCCAGAAGTCGATCATCGCCTTCCAGTTCTACGACAAGCTCAGCCAGCGCCTGGCCCACGTTTCGCACAGTCTTGAAGCCCTTACCGGCCTGGTCACCGATCAGCGCAAGCTCTACAACCCGTTTGAATGGGTCGCGCTGCAGGAAAAAATTCGCGCCAAGTATTCCACCCGCGAAGAAATCGAGATGTTCAACGCGGTGATGAAGGGCATGCCGGTGAAGGAAGCCCTGAACAACTACAAGGCCGAAATGAAGGACAAGGGCGACGACGTCGAGTTGTTTTAACGCGGTAGTCGCGTCCGCCCCCCGAATTCCCGTGGGTCGGACTTCAGTCCGACAAATCCCGGTGGAGCCTGCGCTGTCGGACTGGTTCGTGCAGGATTTCGCCACGCTCTCCCGCATCTGCAGCAATGTCTCCCATTCTCCATTTTTCCGATCCGGCTCCCGATGTCGTCGAAGACCGCCCGGCCCTCAGCCGGGCCATCGGTGCGCCACCCCTGCGCCTGACCGCCGAACGTTACAGCGCCGACAGTGGTGCCTTGTCGATGGGCGACTGGGAGTGCGAACCCGGCGCCTGGCGGATCGCTTTTCACGACGGCCGCCACGAGTTTTTCCAGGTGATCAGCGGGCGTCTGCGCATTGTCGATACGGCCGGCAACGCCCGCGAGTTCGGTCCCGGCGAGGCCGGCGTCATTCCGGCCGGCTTCATCGGTACGTTTGAGGTGCTGGAGCGGGTGTACAAACGCTATGTGATGGTCGACCGGCCGTAGCGGGGGTGTCGGACTGAAGTCCGACCTGCAGGGATGGTCGCCGATTTTGTGGGTCGGACTTCAGTCCGACACTACACTCCCAGGCAACCTCACTGCCATCCGTAGTGCCGTGTATACAGCCCCTTCATCCACTGAGTCAGCCCCATGTAACCGAGCAGGATCGCGGCCAGCCACAGGAAGTATTGCGCCGGCAGCGCCTGCAGCTTGAAGTAGTGGGCCAGCGGACCCATCACGATGGCGATGCCGGTGAGCATCGTCGCGCTGGTCATGGCGATCAGCGGCCACGATGCACGGCTCTGCACGAAGGGCAGCTTGCGGGTGCGGATCATGTGCACGATCAACGTCTGCGACAGCAGGCCCTCGACGAACCAGCCCGACTGGAACAGCGTTTGCGCGGCCGGCGTGGTGGCGTGGAAGACGAACCACATCAGCCCGAAGGTGGCCACGTCGAAGAGCGAACTGAGCGGGCCGAAGCACACCATGAAGCGCCCCAGGCCGTCTGTGTCCCAGTGCTGGGGGGTGCGCAGAAATTCCTGGTCCACGTTGTCGAAGGGAATGCCGGTCTGGGACACGTCGTAGAGCAGGTTCTGCAGCAAGAGGTGCATCGGCAGCATCGGCAGGAAGGGCAGGAAGACGCTGGCCACCAGTACCGAGAAGACGTTGCCGAAGTTGGAGCTCGAGGTCATGCGGATGTACTTGAGCATGTTGGCGAAGGTCTTGCGGCCTTCCATGACCCCGTCGCCGAGCACCAGCAGGCTTTTTTCGAGCAGGATGATGTCGGCTGCTTCCTTGGCGATGTCCACTGCCGTATCCACCGAAATGCCGATGTCGGCGGCGTGCAGGGCCGGCGCGTCGTTGATGCCGTCGCCCATGAAGCCGACCACGTGGCCGTTGGCGCGCAGGGCCCGCACCACGCGTTCCTTGTGGGTGGGCGACAGCTTGGCGAAGACGGTGGTCTTTTCGACCGCCAGGCCGAGGGCGGCGTCGTCCATTTTCTCCACGTCACTGCCCAGCAGCATGCCGCTGACTTCCAGCCCCACTTCCTGGCACACCCGTGCCGTCACCAGCGCGTTGTCGCCGGTCAGCACCTTCACCGTCACGCCGTTCAGCCGCAGGGCCTTGAGGGCCGGGGCGGCGGTTTCCTTGGGCGGGTCGAGAAAGGCCACGTAGCCGGCGAGGGTCAGGCCGGTTTCGTCGGCGACGCCGTAGACGCTCTGGTCGGGTGGCGTTTCCTTGATGGCCACGCCCATCACGCGCAGGCCGTCGCCGTTCATGGCGCCGGTGACGGCGTTGATGTGGGCGAGGATGTCCGGCGTCAGCGGCTCGATGGTCTCGCCACGGCGCACCTGGGTGCAGGCGGCCAGGATTTCCTCGATGGCGCCCTTGCAGATCAGCAGGTGGCGCTCGTCCCGTTCGGCCACCACCACCGACATGCGGCGGCGCTGGAAGTCGAAGGGGATCTCGTCCACCTTGCGATAGTTGTTGGCCGGGTCGAGGCGGGTGAGTTCGTCCGAGCGGGCCAGCACGGCCACGTCGAGCAGGTTTTTCAGGCCGGTTTGGTAGTGGCTGTTGAGCCAGGCGTATTCGAGTACCGGCAGCGAGTCCTGCCCGTCGATGTCGATGTGGCGCTGCAGGACGATCCTGTCCTGGGTCAGGGTGCCGGTCTTGTCGGTGCACAGCACGTCCATGGCGCCGAAGTTCTGGATCGCGTCGAGGCGCTTGACGATGACCTTCTTGCGCGACAGCAGCACGGCGCCTTTGGCGAGGGTGGACGTGACGATCATCGGCAGCATTTCGGGGGTCAGGCCGATGGCTACCGACATGGCAAACAGGAAGGCTTCCAGCCAGTCGCCCTTGGTGAAGCCGTTGAGCACGAAGACGATTGGCGTCATCACCGCCATGAAGCGGATCAGTAGCCAGCTGACCTTGTTCACGCCGGCCTGGAAGGCGGTGGGTTCGCGCTCGACGGTGGCGACCCGCTGGGCCAGGGTGCCGAAATAGGTGTTGGCGCCGGTGCCGACAGCCACGCCGGTGGCCGAGCCGCTGAGTACGTTGGTGCCCATGAAAGCGATGTTGTCGAGTTCCAGCGGGCTGCTGGTGGAGGCGTCGCGCAGGGCGACGAACTTCTCGACCGGCAGCGATTCGCCGGTCATTGCCGCCTGGCCGATGAACAGATCCTTGGCGCTGAGCAGGCGCAGGTCGGCCGGGATCATGTCGCCTGCCGACAGCACCACCACGTCGCCGGGCACCAGTTCGCGCAGGGGAATTTCCACGTGCCGCGCCGGCCTGCCGTCGATGTCCAGGTGCACCGTGGGCGCTGCATCCGGCACGGTGCCGGGCGGTGCGCGGCGCAGCACGGTGGCCTGGTTGCCAACCATTGCCTTGAGGGCGTCGGCGGCCTTGCTGGAGCGGCTTTCCTGCAGGAAGCGGATCAGCGTGGACAGCACCACCATGCAGCCGATCACCGTGGTGGCCTTGAGGTCGCCGGTGTACAGGGAAATCGCCGCCAGCACGCTGAGCAACAGGTTGAAGGGGTCGATGTAGCAGTGCCACAGGTGCAGCCAGGCGGGCATCGGCTTTTCGTGGCCGACGACGTTTTCGCCGGCCTGGCGGCGGATGCGCGTGACCTCGCCGGCGTCGAGCCCGTCCGCATGGCTGTGCAGGCGGGCGAGGAGGGCGGCGGGGTCCTCGCGGGCGGCGGCGTTGAGGGTGGCCGCCAGGTCGGGCGGCACCACCTTGCTGACCGGCACATGGCGGAACAGCTCGAAACTGGCGAGGCGCAAAAAGTGCCTCGCCATGCGCCGCCGGTGCAGGTGGGCGACGAAATGGGCGCGGAGCGGAGCGTGCTTCATGGTGCGGGCCGGGTCATGCCCGCCAGTTTACGCCCGTCGGCCCGCCGCCCATGTGTGTTGGCGCGCACACAGGGCGGGTTACGGAATGGTCTCGATCCAGTCTGCCAGCATCCCGGCTGTTGCGGCCCACTGGGGGTCGAGCATCAGCATGTGGCCGGAACCTTCCACGGTAATGGTCTTGGCTTTCCAGGCCAGGGCGGTGAAGAACATCATCGAAGCGGGGAACACTTCATCCGCCGAGCCGCCCATTACCAGTGCCGGAATATCCGGCCGGCGGCCCATGGGCATGAAGGGCAGGACGGCCATCTCGGTGACGGCGTGGTCGGATTCGTCCTGAACCATGTGCAGGAACTGCTCCACCTCGTCGTGGGCCATGCCCGGCGCAAAGTACACCTCGGCCATCACCCGGATGCTGTGCTCGGTGGTGTCGCCGGACAGCACGTTGGGCATTTCGGTGAAGAATTCCGGGTGCAGCATGGCCAGCCGGCTGGCCGAACCGCTGGTGCCGGTGGGCGGTACGGGCGACAGGAAGGCGACGCCAGCAGCGAGGGGCGTACCGGCGCTCGTCAGGTAACGCTGGGCCACCAGCGTGCCCATCGAGTGTCCGATCAGTATCGGCGCCGACGGCAGCGTGGTGACGGCCTGGGCCAGATCCTCGGCGTAGTCCGCCAGCCCGAAGTCGCTGAGCCGCTCGCGCCCCTCGCTGTCGCCGTGGCCGGACAGGTCGAGGGCGTAGCAGTCGTAACCGAGCTGGTTGAGGAAGGGAATCCAGTGATGCTGCCAGCAGTAGGAGTTGGTATAGCCGCCGTGGATGAAAAGCAGCGGATGACGGCCGGTCGGTGTGGCTGCGGGATGCTGGTGAATCTTGAGTTTGCGGGGGGACATGGTGTTGTTCTGGGTTGCGGTGGTCAAACGGTTGGAGGCAGCACGGATTCTGGCATGCGCGTGACGGAGCGGGGCTTCGTCTGTAAGCTGAAGCATCGAACAAAAATCAAACCTGACTGGATGTCCTGCACACCTCCGGCCCACTTCACGGGGTCGGCCTTACTGACAAGCCCATGGCCGATACGCCCAACAAAAAACCCTGGCTGGTAGGCATGCACTACCGCATGCGTACCGTCGCTTTTGCGATGATGTTCGTGGCGAGTGCCCTGCACAGTACAGGCAAGAGCTACAGTCCGGGGCTCTGGTCGCTGCTGGTCCTGCTGTTTCTGATCTATCCCCACCTCCAGTATTACCGCGCATGCAGGGCTCGTAAGCCGCTGGAGGCGGAAATGCACAATCTGCTGATCGACTCCGTGCTGCTCGGATTGGCCGTTGCTGCGCTCGGTTTTCCCCTGTGGATCACCTTCTCGGCCTTCCTCGGGACCATTTCCAACAACACCGCCAACATGAACTGGCGCGGGGCCGGCAAGACCCTGCTGGCCTTTCCGGCCGGCGCCCTGGTTGGCTATGCGGTGTCTGGCTTCACGCTGTCGCCCGCCACCGGCTGGCCCGCCACCTTCTTCTGCATTGTTGGCCTGAGTGCCTATCTGATTGCGATGGGCAACATCAGCTTTGCCCGCATCAGCCGGCTGCGCCTGACTCGCGAGGCCTTGAGGCTGCGCGAAACGGAGCTGGTGGATGCCAACCAGACCCTGCACCGGAAGCTTCAGGAAATCGACCTGCTGCAGGATCAGCTCCGCGAGCAGGCCAACCGCGACGCACTGACCGGCCTGTTCAACCGGCGCTACCTCGACAGCACCCTTGATCGGGAACTGGCGCGCTGCAAGCGGGAAGGGCAGCCGCTGGCCCTGATCCTGATCGACATCGATCACTTCAAGCAGATCAACGACACCTATGGCCACCAGGCCGGCGACGAGATCCTGCTGCAACTGGGCATGCTGCTTGGCCGCATGGCCCGCTCCGCCGACGTGGCGTGCCGCTATGGCGGCGAGGAGTTCCTGCTGCTCATGCCCACCATGCCCCTCGAGGTGGCCATCGAGCGCGCCGAAGAGCTGCGCCTTGCCTTTGGCGAAATGATCGTGCCCTTTGGCAACTTCCGTCTGAAGGCGACCCTGTCGATCGGCGTTTCGGCCTATCCGGGGCACGGCACCTTTGCCGAGGAGCTGATCCGCCATGCCGACAAGGCACTCTACCGGGCCAAGCACAGCGGTCGCAACCGGGTCGAAGTCTGGGATCCGGAGGCGGTGATGTCCGGCGCGCAGTAAAATCCGGGCCATGACATCCAATGCAATCAACGAGGCCCCCGAGGCCGACATGCCCGCTGCCATCAAGGAAGACCGCCTGTGGCGCGAGGACGGCTGGACGGCCCGCGTCATCAAGAACCAGGACGATGACGGCTGGGCCGTGGAAATGATCAAGGACGGCGAATCCGAACCGGCCCTGGTTGGCCCGTGGACGATGGGCCGTGACAAGAAGAATCCCAAGCCGCTCGACGTTTCGGCCTTCCATACCCTGGTCAAGACCGCCTCCGAAGTGCTGCGTCGCCACGAACAGCACCTCCACGCCATGCTCCACAAGAGCATCACCGTCAGTACCGCCGAAGGGGCGATCAGCGTCACCCTCGACATCGTGCCCGACGAATATGAACCCTATGCCATCCTCGGCGCCCACAACGCTTTCGGCGAGCAACTGGCCGAGGTGCGCGTCGAGCCGGGCTTCAAGCTGACCCGGGCCAGCGCCGCCGCGTGGGTCGACGCGGCGTTTCGCCGGCCGGACTGACTGATCCACGTCGGCAGTTTCTTCCGGATCCTGTAATTGCTTGCAGGTGTTGGCAAGGGCAATCTTTGGGCGTAGTATAAAAACGAACAAGTATGTTTTGTTTGGTGTTTTGACGTAATACTGTGTGAGCCTTGACGGCGCAGCAAGTCGTCCGGCTTTCGACCCCACGACCGCCGGCAGTCGGGGTGTACCCAGTGCGCCCCGCTGATTCTGGCCAAGGAGTACGTCGTATGTACCAGCACATCCTCGTGCCGGTGGATGATTCCGAACTGGCGATCATCACGGTAGGCAAGGCAGTCAGTTTTGCCCGGACCCTGGGAGCGCGAATCACGTTCTTCCATGCGCGTTCGGATTTTGCGGCCACCAGTGACGGTGCCGTCATTCATGCACTTTCTCCCACCGAATTCGTCGAGCAGGCCGCCGGCAACGCCCGTGCCGTGCTGGCCCGTGCCGAGTCCGAGGCGCGTCTGGCCGGTGTGCCCTTCGAGTCGGTCGGCCGCACCAGCGACAGGCCCTACGAAGCCATTCTCGACATCGCCACCGAACAGGGCTGCGACCTGATCTTCATGGCATCCCACGGCCGGCGCGGCCTCAAGGGCCTGCTGCTCGGCTCGCAGACTCAGAAGGTTCTCGCGCATACGACCATTCCGGTGCTCGTGTCGTCCGTCGAAAGCAACGCCCTGACGCCGGACATGGATTTGGCGCTGGCGGTCATCAAGGGCGAACACCGCTCGATGGCGGCGGTGATGCACGGCCTCAAGCACGTTCTGCTGGAAGCCCGCAGCGCGGCAAGCGCTGCCGATGTGCGACTGCTGCGCAGCATGGTGTATTACTTCCGCAACTTCACCGAAGGCCTGCATCACCCCAAGGAAGACGCCTACCTGTTCGACAAGCTGGCCGGGCGCTCCCACGATGCGGACGAGGTGCTGGCTACCCTGCGTGCCCAGCACCATGAAGAAGGTGCCTACATCGAGGCTGTCGACAAGGCCGTCAATGCCTACGCCAGCAGTCCGGACGGCGCGCACCTCGACGCGCTCATCGAGGCCGTGGACCGCTATGCCGGACGCCTCTGGGAACACATGAACCTGGAGGAGAAGTTCATTCTCCCCGCCTGTCAGACCCATCTCACCGGCCCCGACTGGGCTGCCGTCGCCCACGCCTTCGAGGCCAACGGCGATCCCCGTTTCGATGCCGACAAGGCCCAGGGTTTCGACAAGCTCTTCCTGCGGCTGGTCACCCTGGCCGACTAGCAAAAACAAAAAGGAAAAAACTCGGCAGGGTTCGCCCTGCGGGATTGCTTTGCGGTGCTGCCGTGGCCCTGTCGGCGCTGCCGGCCAGATCAACTGTCCCGACCTGCACGCTGCGCCTCATCCCCTGAGCGCCACCCCCTCACCCAATTTGTCGAGGACAGAACCATGATTCGTGCCGTGCACCACGTGGGCATTTCCACCCCCAATCTGGCCCGCCTGCGCAGCTTTTACTGCGACCTGCTCGGCTTTACCGAGCTGTCGCACATTACCTGGCAGCCGGGTGAGGCCCAGATCGACAAGGTCATGGCCCTGAGCGGCACGGCGGCTTCCGTCGCGATGCTGAAAATGGGCCCCACCTGCGTCGAGCTGTTCCAGTTCGAGGCCCCGCCGCAACCGCCGCGCGATGCCGGCGACCGGCCGGTGCAGCGCCACGGCATGAGTCACCTGTGCTTCGACGTGGCAGACGTGGAGGCCGACTACCAGCGCCTGCTGGCGGCCGGGGTGCGCTTTCATGCGCCGCCGCAGGACTTTGGCAGCGTCAAGGCCACCTACGGGCGCGACCCGGACGGCAATGTCTTCGAACTCCAGCAAATCGTCGACGGCTGATGACCTGTTACCGCAAGGCGTCGGGCCTGGATGGCAGCCGGCGGGCGGCGAAGAGTCAGCACACGCGCGAACAGATTCTCGACGCCACCCTTCGTTGCCTGGTCAGCGCCGGCTATGCCCACAGCACCATCGACACCATCGCCTCCCGGGCCGGCGTGTCGCGGGGGGCGATGACCCATCATTTCCCGTCGCGGGCCGACCTGTTCCGGGAGTTCGGGCCTTACCTGGTGGACCTGCGCATTGCCGAATACGAGGAGGTGGTCCGCCGCATCAGCGCCCGCGTGAATGGTCTGCCGACGCCCGCCAACATGCGCGAGACGGTGAACCTGCTGCACCACCGCTACTTCAACCGCCCCAGCCTGCTGGCGCTGGAGGAGCTGCTGCTCGGGGCGCGCACCGACGTGGCCCTGCGGGACATCGCCGGAATGGCACAACGGGAGCTGGATCGCCGTGAAATGGCGGTTCGCACGGCTTGTCTGCCGGTCTGGAAGGGGCTGGAAGCCAGTAGTGAATTGCTGCGCGACATGATGACCAACGTGCTGACCAGCCTGGCCATCACCCCCGCCCACCTGATGAGCAGCGAGCGTCACGAGCACCTGTGCGACCTGATGGCGGCCGTCTCGATGAACGAGTTCAGCCGCGCTTATGCTGCGCTCAAACCGGCCGGGCCAGCCTGAGCATGGGCCGCTGGCGCTTCGCCTCCACTGCCCGACAGGCGTATATTCCGACCTCCGCGAGCGGCCTTGTCCGCGCACCATCCCGAATCAGGAGTCAGCATGAGCAGTTTGCCGAAGTGTCCCCAGTGCAGTTCCGAATACACCTATGAAGAGGGCGACAATTACGTTTGCCCCGAGTGTGCCCACGAATGGCCGAAAGTCGCCGCCGCCGAGGAAGTCCGCGTTGTGCGCGACTCCAACGGCAACGTGCTGCAGGACGGCGACACTGTCACCGTGATCAAGGACCTGAAGGTCAAGGGTGCCTCGTCGGTGCTCAAGGTCGGCACCAAGGTCAAGAACATCCGCATCGTCGAAGGCGATCACGACATCGACTGCAAGATCGACGGTTTCGGCGCCATGCAGCTCAAGTCGGAGTTCGTCAAGAAGGTCTGAGTCCAGCCCGCCGTCGGCGGCGTTTTCCCCGGCTTGTGGGAAGCGTTGCCGTGGTCGATACTCGAAACATCGGTCTGGCCGGCGCCGGCGGATCTTCAGGGAGGCTGCCATGCTCACTACGCACCAGAAAAACTGGAAAGTCGATCAGTGGGTGGCCTACCTGAAGGTCCGGGACATCCCGATCATGCCGCGCTCGCGCTTCCTGATCCTGGCGATCGCCGAGGGGGGCGACGCGCTTTCGTCGCCGAAGGAGCTGGCCAGGATCGTCACTGGCGATCCGTTCCTGGCCCTGCGCAGCCTGCGCTATGCCGAGGCGCGCCGCTCGCGCCGGCTCGGCAGCGACACCACCACGTCGATGGCCTCGCTGATGCAGATCGGCCTCGATGGCCTGCTCGACATTGCCCGTGACAGCCCTCTGTGCGACGACGCGCTGGTGGGGCTGGTGGATTGTGAGTTCGCGTCGGCGAGTGCCTCCTATATCGCCCGCGCCTGGTCAGCCCACCGGGCCGACGTGTCGCCGGACGAAATCGCGCTGGCGGCGCTGCTGGCCGATATCGGCGAAATGATGCTGTGGCACTTCGCCACCGAAATTCCCGAGCGCGTCCAGGACGAGGCCAGGTCCGGGCGGGCGCTCAGCCAGTTGCAAGCGCAACTGCAGGGCGCCGGCTTCTCGTTCAAGGCCCTGTCGCTGGCCCTGGCCGAAGCCTGGGGCCTGCCACCGCTGATCACCCAGCTTATCCGCGGTGTCGACAGCGTGCGCGCCAACATCGCGCGGCTGGCCAGCGCCACCGCCAAGCACATTCAGACCAACCCCGAAAACCCGGCCCTGCCGTCCGACATCATCAGCGTGCGGGACTACATCCCCGCGAGCAGTTACCGGAGCCTGCTGGCGCCGCTGCCCATTTCCGACGAATTTCGCGAAGCGGTCCTGGCGGCCGTGACGACGGAGGTTGAATGAAGAATCACGACATCGTCCCGACGCTTGTCGAGCAGTGCATGCAGGAGGGTGAATACATCGTGTCCACCACCGATCCGACGGGTCGCATCACCTCAGCCAACGATGTACTGCTGCGCTTTTCGGGCTACAGCGCCGATGAGCTGATCGGCCAGCAGCACAACATCCTGCGTCACCCGGACATGCCCCGGGCGGTGTTTGCGCTGGCCTGGGAGACGATCGCCGAGGGCGAGGCCTTCCTCGGCTACATCAAGAACCTGAGCAAGAACGGCAGCTTTTATTGGGTGTTTGCCCACATCTTTCCGCTCTTCGACGAAGAGGGCAGGCTGACCGGCTACAAGTCGATCCGGCGCAAGCCGCGCGCGGATGCACTGCCCGGGGTGGCCGCGCTTTACGCCGCCATGTGCCAGACTGAGGCCGAAGCCGGCCCGCGGGACGCGATTGCCGCCGGGCGGGCCGTGCTGGCCAGGGCACTGGCCGGCAAGGGTCAGAGTTACGAGGCCTTCGTCGCGGCCCTGTGAGGGCGTGCGACGAGGCGCCTTTTACAGATTTTCGTTGGTCAGCCTGACCAGCAGCTTGCCCTTGTTCTCGCCGGTGAACAGCTTGGCGAAGGCGGGGATGGTGCTGTCCAGCCCTTCCGAAATGTCGTCGGTGAACTTCAGCTGGCCGCTGTCCAGCCAGCCCTTCATCTCGGCGATGGCTGCGGGGAACTGGTCCTTGTAGTACAGCGTGAGAAAGCCGCGCACGGTGGCGCAGCGGGCCAGGATCTGCCAGTAGTGGTAGGGGCCGGGGATGGGGCCGTTTTTGGTGTAGTCGCCGATGGCGCCGCAGAAGGCGACCCGGGCGAACATGGCCAGGTTGAGCAGCGCCGCGTCGAGGATTTCGCCACCCACGTTGTCGAAGAAGATGTCGACGCCCTTGGGGCACAGTTCGGCGATCTCCCGCGACAGCTGCTCGGTGTTCTTGCCCTTGTAGTTGATGGCGGCGTCGAAACCCAGTTCGTCCACCAGCATGCGGCACTTGGCGTCGGTGCCGGCCATGCCCACCACGCGGCAACCCTTGATCTTCGCAATCTGCCCGGCCAGCGAACCCACGGCGCCGGCAGCGGCGCTGATGAGGGCGGTTTCGCCCGGCTGCGGCTTGCCGATGTCGAGCATGCCGAAGTAGGGCGTCAGACCCATCGCGCTGAACACGCTCAGGTGGTAGTGCAGCGGAAAGTCGGGGCTGGCCTTGACCGGGTAGAGGCCGTCGCCGGCCACCACCGAGAAGTCTTCCCAGGCGGCACAGGCGTAGGCCACCACGTAGTCGCCGGGCTGGTGGGCCGGGTGGCGGCTTTCGACGACCCGCCCGAGGGTGGTGCTGCGCACCGGTGCCCCCAGGGGAATCGGCGGAAAGTAGCTGCAGTCTTCCTTCATCCAGCTGCGCACGGCGGCGTCGAGGGACAGGTAGAGGTTCTGGATCAGCACTTCACCGTCGGCGGGGCTGGGCACGGGCGTTTCGCGCAGGGTGAAGTCGTCCGGACCCGGAATGCCTTCGGGGCGGCGGGCGAGGGTGATCTGGTGATTTTTCTTGTCGGTCATGGCGGGGCTCTGTGGGGTCGGGCGTCGGCTTACTGGGCGGTCCAGCCGCCGTCCACCGTGACCAGCGCACCGTGGACGAAGGAGGCGGCGTCGGAGGCCAGCCACAGGATGGTGTTGGCGACTTCTTCCGAGGTGCCGAGGCGGCCGATGGGGTGCAGCGGCAGCAGGCTCTTTTCGAGTTCGGCTAGGTTGGGGTGGTTTTCCAGCAGCGGGGTGCGGATCACGCCCGGGCAGATGGCGTTGATGCGGATGTTCTTGGCGCCGTATTCCACTGCGCAGGTCTTGGTGAGGCCGGCCACCGCGTGCTTGCTGGCGTTGTAGGGCGAGGCGCCGGGCACGACGGTGATGCTGAGGGCCGAGGCGGTGTTGATGACCACGCCGCCGCCCTGCTTTTCCATCTGGGCGATGGCGTACTTCATGCACAGCCACACGCCCTTCAGGTTCACCGCGATCACCTTGTCGAAGTCGGCTTCGGAGGTTTCGGTGATCGGCGCCATGTCGTTGTCGACGCCGGCGTTGTTGAGGGTGATGTCGAGGCGGCCCCAGGTTTCGACGATCTGCTTGACCAGGTTTTCGACTTCGGCGGCCTTGGTGACATTGACCTTGAAGAAGCGGGCGACGCCGCCGGCGGCTTCGATCAGGGCGACGGTTTCGTTGCCGGCGGCCTCGGTGATGTCGGCGACGGCAACGTATGCGCCTTCGCGGGCGAAGGCGAGGGCGGCAGCGCGGCCGATGCCGGAGCCGGCGCCGGTGATGAGGACGACTTTTTTCGGGAAGGTGATCTGCATGGGTTTCTCCGGGAATTGGGGGTAGGGCGAGGCTTAGCGGCGGCCTTCGATGTAGTCGTTGATCATTTCATGGAGGCGACGCACGCGGGCCTCCTGGCCGGACAGGTAGGCGTCCTGGTAGCCGCGCGAGTGCAGGCCGCGTTGTTGCGCCACGGCCACGCTCAAGTCCTGGTCGGCGACGAAGCCGAGGGATTCCACGCCTTCACCGAAAATCTCGTGGGCGGCCGGCACCACCGGACGCATCCCCAGCGGGGTGGCTGCCATGTCCTGGTCCTCGACCTTCGGCACCATGAACCAGTGATCGAAGATGCATTTCTCCGGATCGCTGGGGTGGGGCTGGGGGCGCAGCACCTGGTAGCCGTCTGCCGACATGGTCAGCGAGATGTTGGGGAACAGGGTGTAGTGGTGGTAGTCGGTGAGCTGGTCGTCGGAGAGCTTTTCGTAGTGCGTGTAGCCGCGCTCCTGGCCGAGCTTGCGCTTTTGCACCATCAGGGCCGCGCGGGCTTCGCGGACGCGGCCATGGAAGGGTTCCGGGTCGAGTTCCCAGCTGCGCAGGATGTCGTCCAGCGGGGCCTGTACCTGATCGGTCCGGCTGCTGCTGGCGGGCAGCGCGCCCTTCATCTTCATGCGGTTGTGGCCGCTCTTGTACAGATCGAAATCGGTGTTCTGGTAGGCGTCGTCGATGAAGGTGGCGAGTTCCCGGTGCAGGCTCTGCACGTGGTAGGACTCGTTGAAGTTGTCGTGGATGATTTTCCAGTTGCAGTCCACCGTGCCGGTGAGCCACATGACGCGCACCCAGTTGTCGCTCTGGTAGCGTTCGAGCTGCTCGGCGACCACGCCGAGGGCCTCGCGCAGGCTGGGGGCTGCGGGGTCCATGTTGAACCACACCAGGCCGCCCAGGGTTTCGCAGCGGATTTCCTTCAGCTGCACCTTGCCGATCGGGTTTCCCTGCGGATAGTCCTCGGCGTCGCGCACGTGGCGCACCACGCCGTCGAGGCTGAAGGCCCAGCTGTGATACGCGCACACCATGCGCTTTACGCCACACTTGTGTTCTTCCTTGACCAGCCGGTTGCCGCGGTGCGGGCAGACGTTGTAGTAGGCGCGGATCACGCCGGCCTCGTCGCGCAGCATGAGGATCGATTCCTCGCCGATGTTGTGGGTGATGGTGCTGCCCGTTTCGGCCAGCTGCGCGCTCATCCCGCCGATCTGCCAGGTGCGGGTGAAGATGTGGTCCCACTCTTTTTGTGCGAATTCGCGCGAGTAGTAGCGCTCGCCCGTGATGGGGTCGCCGCGCAGGAATTCGCCGCTCAGCTTTTCCTTTTGTGTGCGTTCCTCGATATGCATTTGCTCCTCCTTTTCGCTGAAACCCGGTCAGCGACTTATTGATGTGGATGGTTTCCAGTGCTCTTCTGCAGGGTCAGGCCCGGCCGTCTTGATGCGGCGTGCAGGCGGTTTTCAGCTGGATGGGCCGCTCAGCGCAGGATGCCGAGGGCGTAGGCCGGATCGCTGCGGTCGCGCCGGCCGGTGTCGAAACTGGCGTAGATGCCCCCGGTGCTGCCGGAAAAGGGCCAGCAGGCGTTCCAGTCCATGATCAGCTTGCGCGAGAACATGCGCCAGGTGCCGTCGCGCTTCTCCCATACGTCGTGATAGCGCAGGCCGTCCGGGCAGTTGATGACGCCACCGCCGTATTCGGCGGGCAGCGCCGCTGCGGCGTTGCCGAGCATGTAGGACTCGGCCATGGCGCGGTCGCCGTCAAGGACGATGCTGATGTTGCCGACGCGGTGCCAGCCCATCAGCAGGTTGTCGCGGATGAAGGGAATGTCCCACGCGCAGAAATCCATCGCGTTGCCGTCGAAGACACCGAAGATGACCGAGCCGTCGGGATGGAAGGTGGATTTCAGGAGTTCCAGGTCGCAGCGGTCGATGGCCTGGATGTAGTGGCACATCTGGGCGCGGATGGCCTGCTCGTCGGCCAGGGCGCGGATGCGGGCGCTGGCGTCGGTACTCATGCCTGTGCTCCCAGCAGGGCGTACACCGGGTCGCTGCGGTCGCGGGTGCCGCGCAGCTTGATCATGCCGAACAGGCCTTCGTCCCACACGGCGGTGGTGGGCTTGTTCATGTTCCAGTCCATCACGAAGGCGCGGGTGGCGATCTTCCAGGCGCCGTCCTCGCGCTTGTAGGTGTCCAGGTAGCGGCCGCCGATCCACTGGTCGTTCTTGCTGCCGTTTTCCACCAGGGTGCTGATGGCGATCAGGTACACCTCGCCGCGGGCGGTGTCGCCGTCCACTTCGTAGTATTCGTTGGAGATCGCGTGGTAGCTGCGCTCGCGCACCGCGTCGGGGGTGGTCACGGCGGTGGTGAATTCCTGCGCCGGGCCCTTGAAGGCACCACAATCCACCTGGGCGTCACGGGTCCATACGGAGCCGAGCATTTCGGCGTCCATGCGGTCGGCGCCGCGGCAGTAGCGGGTGTTCAGGTTGTGCAGGTCGCGCTGGGCTTCGAGTTCTTCCAGCAGGGCGATATCCGGGTTCTGGTTCATTCTTGTCTCCATACCGTTTTGTTTGTGTTTGTCAGTACAGCTTACCTAGCTATTTATAAAAAACAAGATTGTTGGTTTTGTTTGTTGGGTAATTCAGGATTCTTCGCCTGTCGGACACGCGCCAGGCCTAGACCGCCATGCCGGCCAGCCGGCCTTCACGGATCGCCACGGGCAGGAAGCGCGGAGCGTTGGCATCGCCGATGATCTGCAGCGGGATGCCGCTGGTCGCCAGTTCGCTGGCCAGTTCGCGGTTGGGGGCGTTGTGCGAGATGAAGACCACCCGTTCGGCCGGCACGCGGAAGGCGCCGGGGCCGCCGGCAGGCAGGTAGGCGGGCAGCAGTTCCACGTCGTTTTGTCCGATGGCCAGCGCGCGGGTGCGCAGGTGCAGCGTGAAGCGGCCGCGGGCGAAGCGCTGCAGGGCCGGCTCGGCGGACAGCGCGGCTTCCATCTGGTGGGCGAAGGCGGCGTGGCGAGTGACGAAATGCACTTCGGCGCCCTGGGCCAGCAGGTGTTCGGCGGCGGCGATGCCTTCGTAGTGGCCCACATCGTCGATGACCACGGCGCTTTTCACTGGGCGGGGCGGGCGTTCGAGCAGCAGGTCCCAGCTCGACAGCACGTGCGGGCGTTCGATGCCGGCAATGGGTTCGCCCGGGTGCGACAGCTGGATGCCGTCCATGCGCGGCAGCGAGCCGGTGGCGAGGATCACCGCGTCGGGTGCCAGGCTGCGGATGTCGTCGGCCGACAGATAGGAGGACAGGCGCACGTCCACGCCGAGGCGGTAGATCTCCTGTTCCAGCCACACGGCAATGTCGGCGATGCCGTGACGCTGGGGGGCGCGGGCGGCGATGCGCAGGGTGCCGCCGAGATCGTCCGCCGCTTCGGCCAGCGTGACCGTGTGGCCGCGCAGGGCGGCGACGCGGGCCGCTTCCATGCCGGCCGGGCCGCCGCCGACCACCAGCACCCGGCGCGGCGTGGCGACGGGGGTGAGGCGGGTGTCGTCGAGGCTGTTCTCGGCGCCGATGGCCGGATTGACCGTGCAGCCCATGCGCGCTGCCGGGCCGAGCAGGCCGCCGACGCAGCCCTGGTTGCAGGCGATGCACGGGCGCACCTGTTCCGGGTGGCCGGCGAGGGTCTTGTTGACCAGTTGCGGATCGGCGATGTGGGCGCGGGTCAGGGCCACCAGGTCGGCGTCACCGAGGCGGATGATCTGGTCGGCTTCTTCGAGGGTGCGAAAGCGCCCGGTGACGATGGCCGGCGTGCGCGCCGCGCGGGCGATGGGGGCGCTGGTGGGCATCTCGTAGCCCATCGGTTCGTGCATGCCGCCGATCAGCTTGGGAAAGGCGTGGTAGTCGCCGAGGGAGACGTCCACGAAGTCGATCAGGTGTTCGTCTTCCAGCGCCTGCACGGCGCGCTGCACGTCCTCCACGCCGATGCCGCCGGCCGATTGATCGGGGGCGACGCGCACGCCGACAGCGAAGTTCACCGACACGGCCTGGCGCACGGCGGCGACCACCTCGCGCAGGAAGCGCAGGCGGTTCTCGAAACTGCCGCCGTAGCCGTCGCTGCGTCGGTTGGCGTTGGGTGACAGGAACTGGGCCGGCAGGTAGCCGTGGGCGCAGTGGATCTCGACTCCGTCGAGGCCCCATTCCTCGCACTTCCGGGCGGTGTCGGCGTAGGCGGCGACGATCTCGTCGATCATCGCCTGAGTCATCGGAACGGGCGTGACGCCGGTGGTCGGGCTGGGTACGTCGGAGGCCGACCAGGGGGGCGAACCGTCGAGCGGCAGGGCGTTGTGGCCGCCGTGCCAGAGTTGCTGGAAGAGCTTCATGCCGTGGGGGCGCACGGCGGCGACCAGTTTGCGGTAGGCGTCGCCGATGTCGGGGATGAAGACGTTGAGCGTGGCCGGGGTGCTCGGATGCACCGACAGGATCTCGATGATCGACAGGCCGACGCCGCCCTCGGCCCGGGCCAGGTGGTAGCCGATCAGCGCATCGTTCATCGTGCCGGCACCCAGGTTGGTGGCGTGGGCGGTGCGTACGACGCGGTTTTTCAGCGCGATGGGGCCGAGATTGATGGGTGTGTGGACGTGGGTGAGGGGCATGTGGCGGGCGTCAGAAGAGGTGGATCAGCCCGAGGGCACAGGCGATGGCCACCGCGTGGGTGCGGTTGCTGGCGCCGAGCTTGCGGGAGGCGTTGCCGAGGTGGAAATGCACCGTCTCGCGGGAGCGCCCGAGGATGGTGCCGATGTCTTCTTCGGTCTTGCCGCGGGCGGCCCAGCCGAGGCATTCGATCTCGCGCAGGCTGAGGGTGTCGGCGGCGGCCGTGGCTTCGCGCCGACGGGCCGCGCCTTCGAGGGCGTCCACGCGGGTGATGAAGGCGTGGGAGATCAGGTAGGTGTTGCGCCAGGTGTCGCGGTAACGGCGCAGCAGGCTGCCCGGATCGCGGCTGAACCAGGACACGTAGCCGGTCTTGCCGCCGGGGCGATGCACCGGCACGGTGACGGCGCCGTCACCGTGCACCGAATCCTTGTAGGACTTTAGGATGCGGCGTTGTTCGCCGCTCAGCGGGGTGTCCTTCCAGGCGTCGCTGTCCGGGTCGCAGTCCCATACGAAGGGGTCCATGCTGTGCCCGCAGCGGCGGGTCACCGGGCAGTCGAGGCCCATGCGCTGGTCCACCCAGGCTTTCACGTAATCGGCCGACCAGCCCATGGCCACGGCAACGAATTCGCCGCTGGCCGTGCGCGGCAGGCCGTTGCGGTCCATGTCCGGGTGGAAGGCGGCCAGCCCCCAGCCGAGGGTGCCGGCGTATTCGGCGAGGAGGGCGGCGGCCTCGCCGAGGGTGGCCTGCTGGCCGAGCTGCTGGCGAAAACGGGTATCACAGGGTGTGCGCACGACAGTCTCCCGACTAGGAGGATGAAGAGGCGAAAGGCGCGGCGTGTTCAGGCGCCGGCAGCGAGGCGGCCGGCGACGCGGCCGAAGTAGGAGCCCGGCCCGAGGCTGAGTCCGCTGGCGTAGTCTTTGCCGTCGCGGGAGACGCTGGAGGCACAGGCGCCCGCCGCGTAGAGGCCGGCGATCACTTCACCGTCGTGGCCGATGACTTCGGTGCGGGCGGTGGTCTTGAGCCCGCCGAGGGTGATGTAGAGATACACCGACTTGTTGAAGGACACGTCGAAGGCGGCATACGGGCCGGCGTTGAGCGGCTTGAGCCAGTCGGGGTGTTTGTGCAGTGTCGGGTCGCGGCCTTCGGCGGCGTGGGCGTTGTAGTCGGCCAGGGTGCGCTGCAGGGCGCCTTCGGGCAGGTTCAGGCCGGCTTCCATCTCCTCGACGGTTTCCCAGCCATCGATCAGGGTGTGGTGAGAGAAGTCGGTGAGCTCCGGGTAGGCGAAGATCTCGGAATCGAGGATCAGGTAGGCCTTGCGGCCGGGCTGCTCGATGATGAAGGAGGCCGTGCGTCCGTGGTAGGAATCCTCGGCCACGAAGCGCTCGCCACGGGTGTTCACCAGGATGCCCTTGATGAGCTGGCTCGGCGGGTAGAAGGACGCGGTGGCGATGACCCCGCTCATCGACTGGGTGACCGCGCCGGCCGACTGGCCGAGGAGGATGCCCGAGCCGTCGTTGTAGGGCACGCCCAGCGGGTAGCTGTTGCCCAGCATGTGCGGCAGGTGCTCGGCGAGCATCTCCTGGTTCATGTTGAAGCCGCCGGTGGACAGGATCACGCCCCTGCTGGCCCGCGCGTGGTGGTCTTCGCCGGTCTTGCGGTAGCGCACACCGACGACACGCTGATTGTCGTCCATGATCAGCGCCGTCACCTGGCTGTCGTAACTGGCGCGCAGGCCGGCTTCCCGGCAGCGCGCGAGGAGGGCTTCCATGGCCAGCGAGCCGGCGTTCTCGCCTTCACGGGCAACCTTGTGGCCGCGCGGGGCGGGTTTGGCGACTTCGCGGTAGGGCCACACCTTTTCGTTGCCGGTGCTCATCAGGCAGGTGGTGGTGGTCAGGAACACCGCCTTGCCGGGAAAGTAGCTGCGCTCGAAGGGCACGCCCTGGGCTTCCAGCCAGTCGAAGTGGGCCACGCAGTTGTCGCAGAAGGCCCGCACGATCTCGGCGTCGGGGGAGATCCCGTTGGCCATCAGGAAGTCGTACATGGCTTCCGGCGTGTCCTCGTAGTCGGCCGCCTTCTGCACGGCTGTGCCGCCGCCCAGATAGAAGATCCCCGATGACAGGGCACTGGCCCCGCCACCGTCGCCAGCCCGCTCGATCACCAGTACGTCGGCGCCGGCACGTCTGGCTTCCAGCGCCGCGCAGGCGCCGGCAATGCCCATGCCGACGATGATCACGTCGGCGGTGTCGCTCCAGCGTTCGATGCTGCTGGCGCGGATGATTTCAGGGGGTTGGCTCATGGATATCTCCGTGTGTCCGTGGGTCGGACTTCAGTCCGACATCCCACGCTGGATCGACGTGCCGAGTCGGACTTCAGTCCGACCCACGGGGCGCGTGTCGTTTTAGTTGTTCGGTGCGCCGGCGGCGATCCAGCTGCGGATCCGCTCCCGGACTTCCGGCTCGAGGGGCGGGGCGCCGAAGGGCATCTGCACGCCCTGGCCGCCGGCATCCAGATGCGTGCCGTCGAGCTTGTGCATCAGGTAGCTCTTGCCGGGCGCGCCGGGTTCGACGCGGCGCAGCGGGCTTTCGATGGACGCCACCTTGACCAGCGAGGCCCACGCAGCGGCGGGGTGGAGTTTCATGTTGCCGGCTTCCTGGCCGGTCAGATGGCAGGTGGCGCAGTGGCTGCGCAGCACCGGCACCACGTCCTTGGCAAAGCTCACCGACTCTGCCGCCCTGGCAGTGCCGCCCTGCAAGAGCAGGGCGGCAGCCAGGACGAATGCCTGGCTGCCGGACATCATGCTTTTGCCGTCGGTTGCTGCATGGCGTGCAGGCCGGCGATGTAGCCGAAGGTGAGAGCCAGGCCGATGGTGCCGCCGGCGCCGAAGTAGGCGCCGCGGGCCGGGCTGGCGATGCAGTTGCCGGCGCCGTACAGGCCGGGGATCGGCTTGTTGTGGGTGTCGAGCACCTGGGCCTTCTCGTTGATGGCCGGGCCGCCGTTGGTATCCAGCGCGCCGGGGCCGAGGATGAAGGCGTAGAAGGGGCCGTTCAGCGGATGCATGGTGACGTTGGGCATCGGATTGGCGGGCTGCCTCGATTCCTTGCGCACCGGCGAGAAGAGGGCCTGCCAGTCCTTGTCGTACTCATGCACGCCGCGCTCGAATTCCGGATCGACGCCGGCTTTGGCGTAGCCGTTGAAGCGGCTCACGGTATCGGCCAGGCGGGCCTTGAAGTCCGGCGCGAGGGTGTAGCTGCCGATGTGCTTTTCGAGCTTCTTCACGCGCTCGGCGATGTTGTCGGCCAGCTCGGCCAGGGTGTTGCCCTGGATCATGAAGCGCGCCGCGCGGCGGTCGGCCGGAATCGGGAAGGCGCCGCCGAAGGCGTCCAGGCTGCGCTCGTCGAAGACCATGAACTGGACCTGGTTGGGGAATTCCTTCTTCACCGGGTCGAAGACGAAGTGCAGCTGGGTGCGGTCGTTGTAGTTGATCTTCTCGTTGACGATGCGCTGGCCGTACTTGTTGACCAGGATCATCGAGTCGCCCGGCAGCACGAAGGCGCCCAGGCCAACGGCGCGGTTTTCGAGGGCCTCTTCGAGCACGACCTGGGTGCGCCAGGCGGTGTTCAGCGCGCCCATCCTGGCACCCGCCGCACCGGCGATGGAGATGAAGTCGCCGGTCGAGCCGGGCATGGCACAGGCGCCATACAGGCCGGGCTGGTGCAGGCCGACCAGTTCAGTGTTGTGGGAATAGCCGCCGGTGCCGAAAACCACCGCCTTGCGGGCCTTGATGCGCACCAGCTTGTCGCCGTGCATGGCTTCGATGCCGATGACGCGGCCCTTGTCCATGACCAGCTTGGTGACCCGGTGTTCCAGCAGCACGGGCATGCCGCGCTTGGTGAGCCAGGCTTCCAGCTGGGCGGCCAGGCTGCCGCCGCCGAGGCTCGAGCCGGCGCCGGCGGCGGGCTCCAGGGCACGCCCGCGGGAGACCTTGTTTTCCGGCAAGTGGTCGGCGTAGTCGGGGGCATGCTTGTCCACGAACCACATCTTGAATTCCTTGAAGCGCACCGCGCCCAGCTTGTCCATGTGCTCGATCATCGGCGAGCCGTTGTCGTAGAAGGCTTCGAGCAGGCGGTAGTCGCTGGTCGGCAGGCCCAGGGTCGGGCTGGTCGGCGTGTACTCGCGCGGGAAGGCGTAACGGGCCAGGAAGCGCAGGCAGTCGGTCTTGTTGTCGTCGATGCCGCGGGCGCGCAGGAAGGGGTTGTTGGGAATCCACGTGACGCCGCCGGATTTGCCGGTGGTGCCGCCGGGCAGCGGCATCTTTTCGACGAGGATTGCCTTGCCGCCCTGGCCGACGGCGGTGACCGCAGCCGCACAGGCGGCGGCACCGGAGCCGACACAGACCACGTCGGTTTCGTGGTCCCACTTGAGGGACGCGGGGGAAGCCTTGGCGGCCTGGGCGGCGGAGGCCATGCCCAGTGTGGCGAGGCCGCCAGCGGCCATGGCGCCGCGCTTCAGCAGGTCACGACGGCTCGGCTGCCTGGGGGTATTGCTGCTCATCCGGTTCTCCTTTGGTACTGCGTTGAAAGCCCTTGGGCTTCCTTGTCTCGGGATCCAAGATCGCCTGTTTTTTTGAATCAAGCAGGTCGTCTCAGATGTCTGGCTTTATTTGCAACAGCTGTTGTAAACTAGATTAGTCCCACCCTACGAGTCAAGTCAATGCCCGCAGTCGTCGATCACGAAAAACGTCGCCAGCAGATTGCCGGCATCGCCGCCGACCTCATTTCCCGGGTTGGCCTCGATGCACTGACGATGCGCGAAATTGCGGCGGCGGCGGGCTACAGTACGACCATCGTCACCCACTATTTCGCCAGCAAGCGCGACCTGCTGCTGTACACCTACCGGGCTTCGGCGAGCAACGCGCAGGGCCGGGTAAATACCGTGCTGGCGCGCGATCCCTGCGATCTGAAGGGCAGCATCGAGGCCCTCCTGCCCCTCGACGAAGCGCGTCTGCAGGACTGGAAGGTGTACCTGGCCTTCTGGCAAATCGCCCTGGTGGACCCGGATTTTTCGGCCGAGCAGCGTGCCCAGGCCAACAACGCCCGGAACATCTTGCAGGGGGTGCTGGTGGCGCGCGCCCAGGCCGGGCTGGTGCCGGCGGACCAGGTGGAGACGCTGGCCCGGCGCCTGCTGGTGTGCCTCGTCGGCATGGCGGTCCAGGCGGTATTCGATCCGGTGGACTGGTCGGGGGATGGGCAGCGGGCCTTCCTGGACGCAGAACTCCGCGCCCTCGTCGGGGCGGATTAAAAAACCAAAGAGGAGACACACACCATGAGCGAAACCACAGGCTTGCCGTGGACCGACAACTACCTGCTCGGCTACCCGCCGATGGACGACACCCACCGGGAGTTCGTCGACATCGTCGATGCCATGCTGAGCTGCGAGGACGCGGCCTTTGCCGGCCACTTGCGCGCCTTCATCGTGCACGCCGAAGCCCACTTCGCCGAAGAGAAGGCGTGGATGGAGTCCACCGACTTTCCGGCCACCAGCTGCCACGTGGATGATCACAACGCCGTCTACAACTCGGCCCTCGAGGTGGAACCCCATGTGCTGGAAGGCAACGTGATGATCGGCCGCATGTTTGCCGCCGAACTGGCGCGCTGGTTTCCGGGCCATGCCGATTACCTGGATTCGGCGCTCGCCCAGTGGATGGCCAAGCGCAAGCTGGGCGGTGTGCCGGTGGTGCTGAAGCGCAATATCACCACGACGGAATCCTGAATCAGAGACGGCGCTGTTGGCTTTTCAGCGCCAGCGGTGTAGCCTTAAACAAACAGACAATATTGTTTGTGGTTTGAGTGGCCCGGGCACGGGTGCCGCCTGCCACAGCCCGGAGGAGGACTGGAATCATGGAAGCTTACGATTACATCGTGGTGGGGGCCGGTTCGGCTGGTTGTGTGCTGGCCAATCGTTTGTCGAAGGACGGCAAGAGCCAGGTTTTGTTGCTGGAAGCCGGTGGTGACGACAGCAGCCCGCTGATCTCCATGCCCAAGGGCTTCGCCAAGCTGGTGGCGATGCCCAGGCACGCCTGGCACTTTCCGGTGCACCAGCCACGCAAGCCGGGCCTGCCGGCGGGTGAAGTGTGGGTGCGCGGCAAGGGCCTCGGCGGCTCCAGCTCCATCAACGGCATGATCTACATCCGCGGTCAGAAGGGCGACTTCGACGACTGGGAAGCCCATGCCGGCGCCAACTGGGGCTGGGATGCCATGAAGGGCGCCTTCAAGGCCATCGAAGACCATGAGCTGGGTGCCGACGAACTGCGCGGAGCCGGCGGCCCGGTGCACGTGAGCACCGGCAAGTTCCGCTACCCGGTCAGCGAGGCGATGATCCGCGCCGGCGAAGAGATGGGCCTCGAGCACAAGGAAGACTTCAACCGCGAAGACAACGAAGGCGTCGGCTACTACGCCCACACCATCAAGAACGGGCGCCGGGTCAGTTCGGCGGGGGCCTTTCTCAAGCCGGCCATGGCGCGCCCCAACCTGAAGGTGCTGACTGGTGTGCAGGTCGAGCGCGTGCTGTTTGAAGGCAAGCGCGTGGTTGGCGTGGCGGCCCGGCACAACGGCGAGGCGGTGACGTTCCGCTGTCGTGGCGAGGTGATCCTGTCCACCGGCGCCATCCTGACCCCCAAGATCCTGCAGCTGTCGGGCATCGGGCCGGGCGAGCACCTGCGCGCCAAGGGCATTCCGGTGCTCGCCGACTCGCCGGATGTGGGCCGTCGCATGCGCGATCACCTGGGCTTCCTGCTGCCCTTCCGCCTGAAGAACGATCCGGGCCTCAACGCCCGCTTCCGCGGCCTCGGGCTGGTGAAGAGCGTGCTGCAGTATTACCTGCTGAAGAGCGGCCCGATGGCCACCGGCCCCTTCGAGGTCGGCGCCTTCTTCCGCACCGCGCCGCAGGTCAGCCGCCCGGACGCCCAGCTCTATCTGTCGGCCTTCACCTACCCGCGCAGCGAAGACAACTTTCCGGTGCCCGACGGCGTCGAGGACAAGCCCGGCGTCACCGCCTACGGCCAGCTCCTGCGCCTGACCAGCGAAGGCTCGGTGATGGTCAGCTCGTCCGACCCGCAGGCCGCGCTGGAAGTCACCCCCAACTGGCTGTCCACCGAAGAGGACTGTCAGGCCGCGGTGAACATGATCAAGTACATGCGCCGCTACATGCGCCAGCCGGCGTTGGCCAGATTCGTCGGCGAAGAACTGCTGCCCGGCGGTTGCGAGACCGACGCGCAGATCCTCGACGTGTTCCGTCAGGCGTCCTTGTGCGGCACTCACGCGGTGGCCTCGTGCCGCATGGGCAGCGATGCGGCCTCGGTGGTGGACGAGCGCCTGCGCGTGCGCGGCGTCGAAGGCCTGCGCGCTGCCGACTGTTCGGTGATGCCGGCGCCCATTTCCGGCAACACCAACGGCCCGGCCATGGCGCTGGGCTGGCGGGCTGCCGACCTCATCCTGGCCGATCGCGCCGGGTGCTGAACCCCTTTTCCGAAAGTCGCTCCATGACCGAATCGAACCGCCAGGTTTTGCTGGCCAGCCGCCCCGAGGGCAAGCCCACGGAATCCAACTTCCGCATCAAAGACGGCCCGCTGCCAAGCCTTGGCGAAGGCCAGGTGCTGGTGCGCAACCAGTGGCTGTCCATCGACCCCTACATGCGCGGCCGCATGATGGACATCCGCACCTACGCCGAGCCGGTGGCGCTGGGCGACGTGATGGTCGGCGACACCGCCGGCATCGTCGTCGAATCGCGTCACCCGGGTTTTGCGGTGGGCGATGCCGTGGCCGGCCACCTCGGCTGGCAGCGCTTCGGCGCCATCGACGGCAGCTTGCTGCGCAAGGTGGATACGACGCGGGTGCCGCTGTCGGCGGGCCTCGGCGTGGCCGGCATGCCGGGCGTGACGGCTTACGTCGGCCTCATCGATCTGTGCGCCCCGCAGGCCGGTGAAACGGTGGTCGTCACAGCGGCTTCCGGCGGCGTCGGCAGCGTGGCGGGGCAACTGGCCAGGCTGCGCGGCTGCCGTGTGGTGGGCGTGGCCGGCGGGGCGGACAAGTGCCGTCACGTGGTGGACGATCTGGGTTTCGACGCCTGCATCGACTACAAGGCGGCCGACTTCAAGGCCAGTCTGAAGGCGGCATTGCCGGACGGCGTGAACTGCATCTTCGACAACGTGGGCGGCGAAGTGCTGGATGCGCTGCTGCCGCGCCTGCGCCCCGGTGCGCGCATCACCCTGTGCGGCGCCATCTCCGAGGTGGACAACCCCAGCCCCCACGGCATCCGCCGCCTGCTCCCGCTGATCGTCAATCGGGTGAAGGTGCAGGGTTTCATCGTCGGCGATCACCCGGAACGCTGGGCGCCGGCCATCGATGAACTGAGCGGCCACGTGGCCGCCGGCCGCATCCATTTCCGGGAGACGGTGGCCGAAGGGCTCGAAGCCGCCCCCCGTGCCCTCATCGACCTGCTCGCCGGGCGCAGCCTGGGCAAGCAGCTGGTTCGCATCCTCTAACTCCCGCGCCCCCAAACCGAAAGGCCCGACAAGATGACTGCTCCCCTCGACGTGCTGTTCAAGCCCCTGCGCATTGGCAACGTGACGCTCAAGAACCGCCTGGTGATGGCGCCGATGACGCGCAACCGCTCGCATCTCGACGGCGTGCCGAGTGCCCTCAACGTGCTGCACTACCAGCAGCGTGCCAGCGCCGGGCTGATCGTCACCGAGGGCGTCTACCCCAGCGAAATGGGCAAGGGCTATCTGTTCTCGCCGGGCCTGTGCACCGACGCCCACGCGGCCGGCTGGCAGCAGGTGACCGACGCCGTGCATGAAAAGGGCGGCGCCATTTTCGCCCAGATCATGCACGTCGGCCGTTTGTCCGACCCGCTGATGCTCGACGGCGCCCAGCCGGTCGGTGCGTCGGCCGTGCAGCCGGACCCGACCGCCCGCCACTACACCGTCACCTGCCCGCGCCCCAAGCGCGCCTACCCGGTGCCCCGCGCGCTCGCCACCGCCGAGGTGTACGCGGTGATCGAGGACTACCGGCGCAGCGCCGCACTGGCCAGGAAGGCCGGTTTCGACGGCGTCGAGATCCACGCTGCCAGCGGCTACCTGCCGATGCAGTTCCTGTCCACCAATACCAATCTGCGCAGCGACGAGTTCGGCGGCAGCCTGGAGAACCGCGCGCGCTTCCTGCTCGCCATCGTCGATGCCATCGCCGCCGACCAGGGCTCGGCCTTCGTGGCGGTGAAGCTGTCGCCGGGCTGGACCTTCCACAACGTCTTCGACGACGACGCGGTGGGCACCTATTCGTACGTGACCAAGGAACTCTCGAAGCGTCACATCGCCTACCTGCAGGTCGGCAATTACGGCATGGACTGGGACGTGTACGCCACCCTGCGGCCGCTCTTCGACGGCCCCTTCATGACGGTTGCCAGCTTCACCCGCCAGAGCGCCGCCGAGATGATCGCCGCTGGCGGCACCGATCTGGTCGGCTTCGGTCAGGCCTTCATCGCCAACCCCGATCTGGCCGAGCGCTTTCGCAACGGCTGGGAGATCAACCGCCCGGACATCGCCACCTATTACAGCCAGGGTGCCGAGGGCTACACCGACTACTCCTTCCACGGCCACAGCACCCGCGACGACCTGCTGCCGACGGACGCGCCGCTGGTGCCCGTGTCGGCCGACGTCACCGGTTAAGGAGGCGGCCATGAGCGTGCGCGCCCCGACCCACGACGAACTGGCCGCCAAGTGGGCCATCAGCGAAGTCATCCACCGCTATTGTCGCGGCCTCGACCGCATGGACAAGGCGCTGGCCCTGTCGTGCTGGCACCCGGACGGCACCGACGACCACGCGCCGCTGTATGCCGGCCCGGCCACGGGCTTCATCGACTGGTTGTGGCCGGTGCATGCGGCCATGAACGTTACCCGCCACGTGGTCAGCAACACCCTGATCGACCTGCACGCCGACGGCACCACGGCTGGTGCCGAAACCTGCTGGTCGCTGGTCCTGCAGACGCCTCAGGGCGTACAGACCTTCGACATCGTGGCCGGCGGGCGTTACCTCGACCGCTTCGAGTGCATCGACGGCGTGTGGGCGATTCGCCATCGCCAGTCGGTGGTGGACTGGAACCGGGTGGATCCGGTGCGCATCACGCTGGCCGACTTCGCCGCCACGCCGCTGATCGACGTGCACAACCCGGAAGTACCGGCCACCGTGCCGCGGCGCGATGCGGCCGACTTCTCGTATTCCGTGCTCGGGCATATCGAGCGGCGCTGAGCTTCACTGTAAAGGGTATCCGTTCCATGACGACAACACCCGCCATCAGCTTTGCCGACCCGGAAGTCCGCCGCTGCCCCCACGCTGCCTACGCACAGCTGCAGGCCGAGAGCCCGGTGTATTTCGACGCCGGCACCGGCTTTCACGTGGTCACCCGCTACGCCGACATCGCCCACGTCAATGCGCGGCCGGAAATCTTCTCCAACATGACCAGCCAGGTCTTCGACCGCAGCCACTCGCCGGTGGCCGCCGAAGTGGCCCGGCGCTACACCGAAAACGGCTTTCTGCCGGTGCACACGCTGGTCTCGAACGATCCGCCGTCCCACGGCCAGTACCGGGCGCTGGTGGACCTGGCCTTTGCGCGCAAGAACGTGATTCCGCTGGAGCCGGGTATTCGCGACATCGTCGATGGGCTGATCGACGGCTTCATCGGCGCCGGCCGCATCGCGTTCTTCGACGACTTTGCCATCAAGCTGCCGATGTTCGTCATTGCCCGCGAACTCGGCCTGCCGCGCGAGGACTGGCGCCAGATGAAGCTCTGGTCGGATGCCGCCATCGAGCAGATCAACCCCAATCTGGCCCCCGAGCGCGAGCTGGAACTCACCGACCTGCTGATCGGCATGCAGCAATACCTGCACCGCCACGCCATGACCTACCGGGCCAATCCGGCGCCGTGCCTGCTCAGCGCGGTGGCCAATGCGCAGATCGACGGGCGCCTGCTCACCGACAGCGAGCTGATCAACATTGCCACCCAGCTGCTGGTGGCCGGCAACGAAACCACCACCAACACCCTTGGCTCGGCCGTGTGGGCGCTGCTCGAAACACCGGATCTGCGCCAGCGTCTGAGTGCCGATCCGGCGCTGATCCCCGGTTTCGTGGAAGAGGTGCTGCGCCTGCCCGATTTCGCCCTTGATCCGGATGCGCCGCCGCTGCGCTGGTCGGAGAGCTTCCAGGCCCACACGCTGGAACGCCTCGATCTGGTCTTCACGCCGGGAGGCAAATCATGAGCGACACCCACAATCTGGTGGCCGAGCGCCTCGCCATCAGCGACGTGATCATCGGCTACGCCACCGCCCTCGACACCCGCGACTGGGGGCTGCTGCGCTCGATCCTCACCGACCGGGTGGCCATCGACTACACCAGCTTCGATCCGGATCTCGATCTGGAAATGGATGCCGCCGAATGGGTCCATCGGGTGCGCGGCCTGGCCGGCTTCGACGCCACCCAGCATCTCAGCACCAATCACCGCCACCACATTGATGGCGATACGGCCACGTGCATCTCGTACATGCACGCCGGCCATTTCCTGAAGCACGAGGGCGAGGACTACGCCTGCTTCCTGTACGGCTACTACACCAGCGAGCTGGTGCGCAGCGCCGCTGGCTGGAAGGTGTGCAAGGTCAAGCTGAGCATTACCGCCCGCCACGGCGACGCGCGGGTGTTTGGATGGGCTTTCTGCAAGATTCCCTGAAACGGCGGGGCGCCGACGCCTCAGCCTGAACAACGCATCGAGTCGGACTGAAGTCCGACCCACAAAAAAGAGGAGACAGCACATGGAATGGGATTACGACGTGATCATCGTGGGTGGCGGCGGCGCCGGTCTGGCCGCCGCGCTGATGGCTCACCAGCAAGGCGCCTCGTGCATCATCGTCGAGGCCGACGGCAAGCTGGGCGGGGCCACCGCCCAGTCCGGCGGGGTGTTCTACGCCGCCGGAACGAGCGTGCAGCGGGCGGCAGGCATTGCCAACGACACGCCCCAGGACATGTACGACTACCTGATGACCCTCAACCGCTGGAAGCTGCGCCCGGACCTGATCCGCTACTACGCCGAGCACAGCGCCGAGGCGCTCGAATGGCTGATCAGCCTGGGCACCGAGTTTCCGAAGGAGTGGTTGGTCAAGTCGGGCGTCGACAGCGTGGCCCGCGGCCATTCCAGCCAGGGTGCCGGTTCGGGCATTGCCGATGCATTGATCAATGCCGCCGGGGCCAAGGGCATCGACACTGCCGTCGGCAGCCGGGTGGAAGAACTGCTCTTCGAGGATGGCCGGGTGGTCGGCATTCGGGCGGCGGGGGCCGAGATTCACGCCCCGACGGTGATCATCACCACCGGCGGTTTCGGCAACAACCCCGAGATGCTCCAGCGCCTGTATCCGTCGGCCTGTCATGGCGAGTGGACCTGGGCGGTGCACAAGGACGTGCCCTACGTGCTGGGCGACGGCATCACCCTGGCCGAAAAACTCGGCGCCGGCGTGGTCGGCTTTGACACCGGGCTGGTGCTGCCGACCTCCGGCTTCAGCAAGTCGCTGGAAGCCTTTCTGCCGCCGTGGATCATCGCGGTGAACCAGGAGGGTTCGCGCTTCATGTCCGAGCTGTCGCCCTACAGCGTGTGCGGCTACCTGCTCAACGAGCAGACCGGGCGCCGCGCCTGGGCCATTTTCGACGAAAAGGCGCTGGTCGAAGCCAGCACCAACACCAAGTACCTCGACCCCTACAACGCCGGCATCAGCATTCCGACCTGGGAAGAGCCGACCCTGCGCGAGCAGGTCAAAAAGGGCCGCGTGAAAGTGGCCGACAGCCTGCAGGCGCTGGCCGCCCAGGTGGGTATCGACGGCCTGGCGCTGGAGCAGACCGTGGCCGGCTACAACGCCGACTGCGACCAGGGTTGCGATTCGATGTTCTTCAAGAAGGCCCCGGACTACTTCCCGATCCGCCAGGCGCCGTATTACGCGGTGGAAATCCGCTCGGCCATCATCGGCCTGACCGCCGCCGGCCTCGACATCGACAAGCAGGCGCGGGTGCTCGACGCCCACAAGCAGCCGATTCCCGGCCTGTACGCGGCGGGCGAAGTGCTCGGCTGTTTCCACGGCGAACGCTACGGTGGCGGCGGCTTGTCGATCGGCAACGCGGTGGTTTTCGGCCGGCTGGCCGGCACCGAGGCGGGCCGGGCGGCCGTGGCGGCGCGTACCGATGAAGGCGTCGCAGCATGAAGCGCCTCGACGGCAAGGTCGTACTGATTACCGGCGGCGCCCGCGGCATGGGGGCGACGATGGCGCGGCTGTTTCACGCCGAGGGCGCCCGGGTGGCGCTGGCCGACATCCTCGATGCCGAAGGCGCTGCACTGGCCGCCGAACTGGGCGAGGGCGCGCTCTACCAGCACCTCGACGTGACCGACGAAGCCGGTTGGCAGCACGCCGTGGCAGCGGTGGTCGAACGCTGGGGGCGCCTCGACGGGCTAGTGAACAACGCCGGCACCAACTTTGCCGAAGCCCTCACCGACACGGCGCTGGCGGACTTCCGGCGGGTGCTCGACGTGAACCTCGTCGGGCCTTTCCTTGGCATCAAGCACGCCGGGGCGGTGATGGCCGGGCAGGGCGGCGGGGGCATCGTCAACATCTCGTCCATCGGCGGCATGACCGCATGGAACGCCATGGGCGCCTATTGCGCCAGCAAGTGGGGCGTGCGCGGCCTGTCGCGGGTGGCGGCGATGGAACTCGGCCACCGGGGCGTGCGCGTCAATTCGATCCATCCGGGCGGGGTGAACACCGCCATGGGCAACATGTTCGACGGCGATACCGAGGCCCTCAACCGGGCCTACCAGGGCCAACCGGTGCAACGCATCGGCGCGCCGGAGGAGATCGCCCGCATGGCCTTGTTTCTGCTGAGCGACGAGGCCTCGTATGTGTGCGGGGCCGAAATGGTGGTGGATGGCGGCAATCTGGCCGGCCGTTACTTCGAAGGGCTGCCTGGCGCCCCTGCCAGCAAACCCACCTGAAACGGTAGTTGTTAAACCCCCGGACTTGGGCCGATACTTCGGTCCACAAAAAAACAAACCAGCTTGATCTAAGGAGCGAGACAAATGGACGACGTCAAGGTTTATAAGGAAATCATCAAGCGTCTGCTGGTGCACGTGGACAACGGTACTGTGGACAGCGCCCCCGAGGCCTACCGCCAGCCGACCTCGGTGTACACCGACCCGGCCCTGCTCGCGCAGGAGAAGGCCACCATCTTCCGCGACGAGCCGCAGCTGATCTGCTTCTCGAGCGACCTGCCGGAGAAGGGCAGCTTTTTCACCTACGACGACCTCGGCGTGCCGGTCCTGCTGACCCGCGACAACGACGGCAAGGTGAATGCCTTCCTCAACGCCTGTACCCACCGCGCGGCGCGGCTCAAGGAAGGCTGCGGCAAGACCAACTCGCTGAGCTGCCCGTACCACGCCTGGGGTTTCGACCTGAAGGGCAAGCTGCGCGCCGTGTATGAGGAAAAGACCTTCGGCAACATCGAAAAGTCTCTCTACGACCTGGTCCGGCTGCCGGTCGAAGAGAAGTACGGAATGATCTTTGCCGGCATGCACCCGGACGTCAAAATTTCCATCGACGAGATCCTCGGCGACATGGCCCCGGTTTTTGAAATGTGGGACCTCGGCAACACCTCCTTCGTGAACACCCACGAATGGAAGCTCGACACCAACTGGAAGCTGGCGCTCGACACCTTCTGCGAGGGCTACCATTTCCTGGCGCTGCACAAGAACACCCTCGGCGGCATCTCCATCGGCAACATGTCGGTCTTCGACACCTTCGGGCCGGAAGGGCGCAACCATCGCCTGGCCTTCCCGAACGAGAGCATCAAGCGTCTCAAGGACATTCCCGAAGCCGACTGGAGCCTGGACATCTTCAACGACTTCCAGCTGGTGCACTTCATCTACCCGAACATCTCGCTGCTGGTGTCGCCGGTGTCGATCGAATTCTTCAAGCTCTACCCGGGCGACACCCCGGGCCAGCACCGCACCATCTTCCGCAGCTACACCCGCGCGAAGGACGGCAAGGGCTGGGACGGCAACGACCCGCAGGCGCACTTCGAATTCATCTGCAAGGTGGTGGACGAGGAGGATTACTGGGTCAGCGCCAACGTCATGAAGAACCTCAAGACCGGCATGCTCCAGTACAGCACCTTCGGCCGCAACGAACCGGCCCTGCAGAACATGCACAAGGCCTTCCTGCGCGGTATCGGCCAGACCCCGGTGGAAGCTCCGCTGGCCAGGGCTGGCGTCAAGGTGAGCTGCTGAACGAAGTGGTTCGCGGCATGAGCCGCGCGGCGTGAATCAGACAACCCGACAGGCCGGCATGGCTGTCGGGTTTTTTGATTGTCCGGCAAGTCGGGGCTATGTCACGGCGGGGCCGCTCGCCGGGTGATAACATCCGTCGCCCATGAATTTCCGCAGCTTTCCTCAAAGCATTGTCGTCCGCCTCACCCTGCTGGGGCTGGGCATTGTCCTGCTCGGCAGCACCGTGCGTTACATCGCCCTGACGAACTTCCTGCGCGAAGACCTCGGTACCGTGGTGGCCGCACAGCAACTGGCCCTGGCCACTTATGTGGCCAGCGATGTGGACTACAAGCTGACCCAGCGCCGTTTGCTTCTCGAACGGCTGGCGAAAAGCCTGCCACGCGAAAAGCTCGGCCATCATGAAAACCTGGATGCCTGGCTGGCCGAGCGTCACGAATTGCAGCCGCTGTTCTCCTATGGCTTGTTCGTGACCGACCCCCACGGTGTCTTGCTGGCCGATTTTCCCGAGCGCCCCGAGCGGGCCAAGATCAATTTTTCCGACCGTGACTACATTCGGGCGGCGCTGGCGGGTAACACCTTCATCGGCCGGCCGGTGCTGGGGCAGGTGGCCAAAGTGCCGGTGCTGCCGATGTCTGCGCCGGTGAAGAATGCCCGCGGCGAGGTGCTCGCCGTGCTGGTCGGTGTCACCGAACTGGCGGCGCCCGGTTTTCTCAATCAGCTGCTGCACAGCCGGATTGGTGAAACCGGCGGTTTTCTGCTGGTTTCCCCCCGGGACAGCCTGTTCGTTGCCGCCACCCAGCCGGAACTGATCCTGAAACCCACGCCGCCCGCCGGCGCCAACGCACTGCATGACCGGGCCATGGCGGGTTTTCGGGGTACCGGCGTGACGCTCAATGCGCAGGGCGTCGAGGATGTTTCGGCGATTGTCTCGGTGCCCAGCACCGGCTGGTTCGTGGTGGCCCGCCTGCCCACCGCCGAAGCCTTCGTCACCGTCGACCGGACCCAGCGCTATCTCGTCCGGAATGCCGCGCTGGGGGTGTCAGGTTTTCTGCTGCTCCTCGCCGTGGGCCTCTACTTTGTATTTCGCCCCCTGTTGCGCGCTGCGGAGCACGCCGACCGCATGACCCTGGGCGAAGCGCCGCTGGAGCCTTTGCCGGTCGTGCGCGATGACGAGGTGGGTCACCTGACGTCGGCCTTCAACCGCCTGCTGCGCAAGCTGACCGACACCCAGACCGAACTGGCCCGCATCGCCCACCATGATTCGCTCACCGGCCTGCCCAACCGCGTCCTGCTCGCCGATCGGCTCACCCTGGCCCTGGCCCAGGCACGGCGCAAGGGGTCGCGGCTCGGCCTGCTGTTCCTCGACCTGGATGGCTTCAAGCCGATCAACGATACGCTGGGCCACGACGCCGGCGATGAAGCCCTGCGCCAGGTCGCCCAGCGTCTCGGGGGCATCGTGCGTCAGGCCGATACCCTGGCGCGAATTGGCGGTGACGAATTTGTCCTGCTGATCTGTGACCTGGACGAGGGGGCCGAAGGCGCAGCGTGTACCGTGGCCGTCAAGTGCATCAACGCACTGATGTCCCCGTTTCCAGTACACGGCGAAACCTGTGTCCTCGGCGTGTCGATCGGCGTGGTCCTGAGCCATGGCGACGATACGCCCGAAGCGCTGCTGCTGGCCGCCGACCGGGCCATGTATCAGGCCAAGGACGCCGGGCGCGGCTGCTACGTACTGGCCAATTCTTGATGCTTGCGCCCATCCCGTCCGGCGGCATGGCGAAACAGCCGTGCGGGTATGGCACGCGTTCTTTGGCGCCTTTGGCAAGTGTATCGGTCGGGAAAAGTGCCCATCAGGCTGTGACGTGTTCCACTGATACTTGGCGCCTGCTTGGTCGATACTAATTCGTTAATTTTGATAAAAATGGGTATGGTGAGAAAAATGCCCTGCGAATTTATCGCCTATGCTGTTTTTGTAGTCAGGCGGGATGATGGTTCCGTTGTGAATACGCGCGTCAACAACGCGCTGCGGCCTTTCTGGATCGAGCTGCCGGAACTGGAGGATGGCGCTGCACTCCCCCTGGAGCGTATTCGGGAATCTGCCATGCAGAACTGGGGAAGCGCCTGGGAACGCATTGTTCTGGCCTCCGACACACATTCCGAACGGGTGGTTCTGGGGTATGACAACGTCGATTTCGACGACCGCTATCCGGTGCACTCCGAACAGCGCGAGATTGCCATCAAGACCACCAAGGGCGTGGTGAATGTGGGCGTGAGCATCCATGTCGACATGCCGGCCAGCATCCAGAAATTCAAGCGCACGGTGCTGACCAAGGCGCTGCAGAACTCACTGCTGAAACTGATCTTCGTTGAGAGCCGGCTGGATATCGAAGCCATTACCAGGGTCACGACGCAAACCAACGACTCCCGACTCAATTAGTCGCAAGTCTGGCCGGTGGTGTGCCGGCGTACGAGTTCAACAAGGGCGTCCACATCAATCGGTTTGGCAACGTGTCCCACCATGCCGGCGGCCAGACATTTTTCCCGCTCCTCACTGAAGGCATGGGCCGTCTGGGCGATGATCGGGAGGTCGGGGGCCAGGGCCCGTATCCGGCGGGTCGCTTCATAGCCGTCCATTTCCGGCATCTGCAGATCCATGAGGACGATGTCGTAGGCGTCGCTTCCGTCGCTGATGATCCGTTCCACGGCTTCCCTGCCATTGCTGACGATCACCACGCGGGCGCCGTCCTCGATGAGGTTGTCCTTGATGATTTCCTGGTTGATGGCCTCATCTTCGGCAACCAGGAAGGAGAGGCCCTGCAAGGGCCTGGCCACCAGCGGCATCGACGTGGCGTGGTCCGTCCGGCCTGGCTCTGCGCCGTGTTCGCCGGACGGAATGTGGGGCACGCGGAATTCGACCAGGGTGCCGGCGCCGAGCCGGCTTTCCACCCGGATGTCGCCATGCATCAGTTCCAGGATGTGCTTGCTGATGGCCAGCCCAAGACCGGTGCCGCCGAAGCGCCGGGTGGCGGAGGCATCGGCCTGCTGGAACGGCGTGAACAGGTCTCCCAGCTGGGTTTCGGTCATGCCGATGCCCGTATCGACAATCCGGAAGACGAGAAATTGGTCCGCACAGGAAACCGAGAGGGTGACATCCCCTTTCTCGGTAAATTTGACGGCATTGGTCAGTATGTTGAGGAGCACCTGCCCGATTCGCAACGGGTCGCCCAGGCAGTGCCTGGGCAATTCGGGGGAGAGTACGACGCGCAGGTTCAGTCCCTTGGCGTCGGCACGATCCCGGACCAGTTCGATGGAATGGCCAATGACATCCTGAAGGTCCAGTTCAATCTCTTCAATGCTCAGCTTGCCCGCCTCGATCTTGGAGAAGTCGAGAATGTCGTTGATGACGCCAAGCAGGCGCTTGCCGGAAAGCACGATCTTGCTGAAAGCATCGTGGGCCTTGTCGCTGTTGTGATGATTTCTCAGGCCGATTTCGGCAAAGCCAAGCACGCCATTGAGCGGCGTGCGAATCTCATGGCTCATGTTGGCAAGAAACTCGCTGCGCACCCGCGCCAGGTTCTCGGCGGCGATCAAGGCCTGCTCGCGGATCTGTGCCGCCGCCCGCTGTTCGCTCATGTCGACAAAGCTGATTACCGCCCCGGTGGATATGCCGTTCAGCATGATCGGATGAACGGCATACATTACCGGCACCGCATGGCCGTCGGCGTGCAGATAAACCTCGTTGTCCACCCGAATCTTCTTGCCCAGTTGCATGGCGCTATGGCTGGGGCATTCCTCCGCGGGGTAGTGCGTTCCGTCTGAGCGAATGTGGTGAAACAGGGTATGGCTGTTGCGGCCAATTGCCTGCTCGGCGCTGTAACCGAGCAGCTCGCAGGCGGCCGGGTTGATGAAGGTGATGATGCCCCGATCGTCTACGCCATACAGACCGTCGGAACTGGATTGAACGATATGACTGGCCCGTGCCTCCGTTTCGAGGAGGGCGCTTGTCCGCTCTGCCACCATTTGTTCAAGTTGATGCCGGTACTGCAGGAGTTCGGCCTCGCTTTGCTTGCGCTGGGTGATGTCCCGGGTAATGGCCAGGTGCAGGACCTGGTCATTGTCCTGCATGGGAACGGCGTGTGTTTCCAGCCAGCGCCGCCGACCTTGCAGCCCCACGACTTCGAATTCCATTTTCTGCGATGCGCCGGCGATCACCCGCCGGTGCATCTCGGCGAATTGCGGGCGGTGCTCCGGCGCAATCAGGTCCAGTACCGGCTGCATGGCGACCTGATCCAGCGTATCGGCCTGAATGATGGCGAGTCCGGCCGGATTCATCTCGATCAGGCGTCCTTCGGCATCGACCACCTTGATGCATTCCGGCTCATTCTGGATGATGGTTTTCAGGCGCACTTCGCGTTCGGCGAGCGCCTGCTTTCGTTGTTCCAGATCATTGAGCAGCCGGAAGATAAAGCCTCCGGACAGCAGGGAGAGCAGGAAATAGCCGAAAGCCATGATCGAGGTCTTGAATACTTCCTCTTTCCAGGGCGCGAGGTAATCTTCGCTGGCTGCACCGACAATAAAAAGCATCGGCGCCTTGCTCAAGCGGCTGAAGCTGACCATGCGCTCAAATCCGTCGGCCGATGCGGGCGTGAAATAGGTACTGGAATGCACGCCGGAACGGATGATCTTTTGGAGTTCGGGCGACACCACATTGTTGCCAAGCTGCCCTGCCGGCTTGTCGGGTACTTCGGGAGAACGGGTGATCAGGCCGGCATCGGCATCCCGCAACACGATGGTGCCGTTGGGCCCGATAGTGAACTGGGCGAGCAGGTGAGTGAAATGGCTGAGGGGGATGGGCGCCGAGATGACCCCGCCGAAACGCCCGTCGGGATAGTTGTAGCGCTGGCCGAAACCGACGATGTACTTTTGCGCCACACGTCCAAAGACGGGCTTTGATACCTGCAGCGTCTGATCCGTGTGATCGCGGTGGTAGATGAAATAGTCGCGATCGGCCCAGCTTGTGCCGCCCTTTTTGGTCAGGCCTTTTCCCAGAATGACCTGTCCTTGCGAATCGGAGACCCGAAACGCCTCCACTTCCGGCAGGCGCTGCTCGTGCCGGCGCAGAAAGGCACTCATGGCCTGCTCGTCGATGCCTCCTGCCCCCAGCTGACGCTCCAGCTCGTCAGCCACTGCGCGCAAGGTGAGATCGATTTTCTCGATGCTGGCGGAGAGGCTCTGATCTATCGCCTTGGCAATGTTCTGGGTTTGCGTTTCGGCTTCCCGTTCATGCTGCTGCCGACTGTTGTGCAGCGACACGCAGGAAACGATAAAAACCAGTGCGTTCGAGCCCACAAGAACGGCGAGCAGCAGCGAGCGCAGGCGGAAGTTTTTTTTCATGGCACTTGGCATCTGATCGATCGGTCAGACTGAATATTGCTGTGCAGGCTGTCTAGCGTAACAGGAGCCCCGCATCGCCATGCTCGAAAAACGCACTCTTTCCGGACACTTCCCGTTCGGCATTTCCCGCCCATAGCGAGTTCGATACGCTGCTGGCGGGGGTTTAGCGCAGCATGAAAGCGGGCACCGGCGCCCGCATGAAATTCCCGCTGCTGGTGGGCAGGCCTACCGCTCTGGCATTGAGGTGGGTCGCGTAAAAGAGCTTCATGCCGCGCAGCGCGGCCCGGAATTCATTGAAGTTCGCGCGGGTTACTTTCCCCGTGAAATCCAGCGGAAAAACCGTGAAGAAAAACTCCTCCGGCCTTTTCTTGTGCTGCGCCAGTGTCTTCTCCATGGTGGCGAAATACAGCGCCTTCCAGGCGCCACTGCCTTTGAGCGGTGCGAACACCTCGACGCGCTCTGCAATCAGGAGGCCGGCGTTGTTGATGTAGCCCTCCAGGTTGTGCGGGTTCCAGCTTGCCAGCGCTTCGCCCAGGTCCAGTTCCTCCTGGCTCACGGCATCCAGCTCACAGCAGATCTGGGCAGAATTGAGCGCGGCCTTGCTGCGCTTGCGCCGGTAGCTGGCGAAACGGCAAACCCCGGCGATGTCCCCGTCAGGCCGGAGCAGCCGTCCCCGCGTGCGAAACGCGATCAGGTCAAGGTCTGGGGAACTGTCCCTTTGAGTTGTCAGCTCGATGGTGCCGAAGGGGGTCAGGACGTGGGACGGTGCAGCATCTGGCTTGCGGACCATGTTTTCCCTGGTTCCCGGAAAGGTGGGCGAGGGCAGGCTATGCCTGGCGCTGCTGTGTGTCAATGTCGCGCGCTCGGCGCTCCGCGATGGATTAATCGATGGAAATTGGGGATGTCTGTGTCGGCGGGGTCGTTTTTTCGATGGCCGGCGTGGATTTAATATGAGCGGACGGGGAATAAACGACGAATTTCGATATTCATTCCCCGACAGGAATAGATCTTTCCCGGCCGCCCGGGGATCTTTCCATGAGGGAGAGGAATTTATTAGCGGCGGAGCGGGATCTTTTGTGGGCCGGGGGAGATATTTGGGTGGGGGAGGTTGATTTTTTGGGGGGAAGGGGGGTTACGTCACGTCCCGTTTGGATAAAAGAATGGATCCGCTTCCGAAGCGATGGCCCTGATGGTGGCCCTGGCAGCGGGAGCCGCTGAGGTGCCGCCGGGCTTCTGCCGAATTTTTTGATCGAGCCTGAATCATCTGTCGCTGAGAATTCCGGCGATCAGCTTGTAGGCCTCTGAAACCGGCATTGCGCCGCGCTCGACGGCTTCGACCAGCTGGAACGCCTTTTCCGGGCGGAGCGCGTCCCTTTCGAGCAACTCGCGAAGGCCCGCAATGAATTGAGTTCTGTCCTGAATCGTTATCGTGTTGGCGCGTTCTTTATACTCGACTGCCAGTAGCCGTTCCCGATAAACCTGGAGCAGTTCTTTCTTTCTGCCTTCCGAGATGCCTCCGTCGCGAACCAGGTGTGACAGCCCGTAAGCCAGGGCGCCTCCCGCTGCGGCAATGCCGATAATCCAGCCAACGGGGGTGGCGGCCACTGCGGTCACGCCGATCCAGGAGGCGGCCGAGGTTAAGACAGGGATGCTTGTTGCGCCTGCGATCGTCGCTACCGTGCCGGCTGCCGCTGCGCCGAGCCCGAGTCCTGCGGCAGTGATTCCTACCTGACTTAGGCTCCGCACCCGGTCTGCCGGATTGGTTTCCAGTTCGTCGATGAGCGTCAGCAATTGCTGTTTGGTGACTTTTGGGCGGCTCGACATGCTTAACCTCTCTGATCTGACAACTCGCCGGCTATTGCCTGGATCGTGTCGATGAACAACTGGAAAAAGATCCTGGCGATCTCGACAGCATCTTGAGCAAGTTCCATGGCCTCGGGAATCTGCTGTGTCTGCTGCCCGTCATTTTTGTCCAGGTGATGGCCGACGATAGCAAACACTGCGATCCCGACAACGGCGACCACTGGCGCGAGGATCGGGCCCAGAATTGGAATGGAGGCGGTCAGCAGCGATAGTGCGGCTCCCAGGGCGACGCCTGCAGCGAGGTTCGGGTGTTGCTCGATGAAGTTCATCAGCTTGATCAGGATGATCTTGCCGAGGCTGACGAGCTTGTCGCCGATTTTCTTCGTCACTGCGGCCAGTTCCTTCAAGCGAATGGCGATTTCCGGGGCGAGGCCCACGCTTCGTAGTCGGGCGTAAAGGTCGCTGCTGGTGACGGTATCTGCTTCAACCTGCCAAAGAGCCATTTCCAGGCTGGCGTGTGCTCGCGTGATGTTTGATCTCTGCATGGTTTGGGCCTGTCTTTTGAAAAGGGTCACGCTAACGAAGGAGGTTGGCTACCGTACTGATGGTGCAGGTCTGCTTACGGGCATATGCCGTAGGTGTGGCCGAGAAGCGAACAAACCGGTTCCTTTATCTCGATCCAGGACAGTTAAGGCGGGGGCACTGGTGTGCTGACTTTCTCCAGTGACTTTGCTGCCGTGGTGTACACGGCCCGCCAGTTATCCTTAACTTTGGCTAGGGCTTCACTTTGTGTGGGCACCTTCATGCCGCAGACCTCCGTGTGATTGACGGGCTGATGGTCGAATGCCCTATTCAGTTCGTTCAGGTCTTTTAGCGTTGCGCACGCATCTTTAAGATCCCAGAAGGTCACGCCCAGTACGATGGCGGTGCCGACAACGGGAATCGTTTCTGCTGGCACCGATGACAGATTTCTCGCTGCATTCGCAGCTGATCGGGTTGCCAGTCTTGCCGAGACTGATTTGGCTGTACCGGCTTGGGCGAAGGACTTTTCGATCTGTGCCTTGTTTGTCACTTGCAGCGCCTTGTGCTCGCTATCCAGCGTGCGGTGACGTTGGTTCAGGCTCAGGTGTTCGCGTTCCAGATTGCGATGCAGCTGCACGGCGGCGTTTAGATTGCGCTCCAGATTGGCGCTTCGCTTCACTTCAGCGTCGTGAACGCCCCGCAGATCATCAAGCCTCTTTGCCATCGTTGCGGTGGCGACTTGCACATCTGTTGCTCTTACGGCGCTTGGGCTGCTGCTCAGCAGCTCTGCCAATCGAAGGGCGTGGAGCGCGGAACTGAGTGCCTTATACGAAGCGGTGTGGGTATCCTCGCTCATCAGCGTGGCGAGGTTGGTGCCCACAAGGCCTAATATCGCCGAGGCGATCAGAACCCCTTTGGTGCGGCGCCAAGTCTGACCTGGGTTTTGAAGGGGGGCTGAAGTCGTCATTTACTTTATCGGATGAGCGCTGATTGCGCTGCACTTGAGCATGCCGTATCAATGGTGTGCCGTAAAGGCGACTCACCCGGTTCGCTGCCGTGCGAGCCAAGGACTTTTCAGCTGAAGAGGGCGTGCGCGTTGCGAAAACCCGTTCGGGAATGGACCGAACCACAGGCTGAAAATCCGTTAGGCAAAACAAAGGCCACCCGGAGGCGGCCTAAGTTTTTGAATTTTTTGGTGGGTTGTGAATGGCTCGAATACTCGACCTACGGATTAAGAGCCTATACCCGTGCAGCAAGGCCAGACCAAGCCACCCCCCAGTCTCAAAAACTGGCTCGCAGGCTCAGGCGCAGGGTCCGCGGTTCCAGCGGGTGGACCAGTCGGCCGTCGATGCCGCCGCCACAGCTGCCTGACAGCGTTTCGCTGCGGGTACAGGCGCCGCCCCAATACTCGATGTCGTTGGCCTTGCGGTTGAACAGGTTGAGCACGTCCAGCGTCAGCTGAAGCCTGGGATCGATGCGATAGCCCAGTTTCAGGTTGGTCAGCAGGAACGCGGTGGATTTTTCCTGGCCGGTTTCCTCCAGTGGATAGGCGCCCAGGTAGCGCAGGCGCACGCCGCCAAACCAGTTGCCGCCGGGATCGAGCGTGCCGCCAAGAGAGGCCGTCAGGGGAATGGCATTGGGCACACGGGTGCCACCATTGTCGGCGTTGGCCTGCTTGAAGCGGGCGTAGGAAAGGGCGACATCGGCGTCGATGATCAGGCCGTGGGCGGCGGTGATGTAGTTCGACCATTCGAGGCCGTGACGGCGTGAGGCGCCTTTGGGCTCGGTGACGCCTTCGTCGCCGATGAAGACCAGCTCCGAGGCGAGGTCCATCTGCCACACCGACAGGCTGCTGCTCCAGCCCGGCAGCGGCATGGTCCGCATGCCGATTTCCGACCCCTTGGCCTTGACCAGCAGCGGAACCCGGCTGATCGCACCGCCATCGACCGGGTTGACGGCGCTGGTCGCACCGCGCGCATCGTTGCTGTGAAAGCCGTGGCCCCAGTTGGCGTAGAACTCGGTGGCGCCGAGCAGCTGGAAGGGGCCGAGCACGAGGCCGAGCTTGGGGCTGGTCTGGCCGGCGCGTGTCTTGCCGCCGTTGCCCAGGTTGAATTCGCCGCCGGTGGCCGTGACCCTGGCGTCCACTTCGTCGTGCCGCAGGCCGACCGTGCTGCGCAGCCAGGGTTGCCATTCGGTGCGGGCTTCGAGGAACAGGCTGGCCGATGTCTCGGTGATCTTGTCCTGCCGCACCGTGTCTGTGCGTCGTCGATCCTCGGTGCGGTAAAGGCCGACCGAACGGATGCGGTCCTGGCGCAACTGGATGCCGGCGGTCAGTTCCGAATCCCTGAAAGCCGGGCCGAGAAACCAGCTGCGACTGGCCTGGCCGCCCCAGACGGTGCGCGCATCCGCCTGTTCGTGCTGGTCACCCTGCGGGCCGTTGATGAAGCCCGAGGGGGCCGAGAACAGGTTCAGGCCGTAGTTGATGACGTAAAAGCCGGCCTTGCTGGCGCCGTCCTGGTCAGGGCGTGCCCATTCACCCGACAGGCTGTAACGGTGGGTCTTGCCGCCGTCCCTGGGGGAGAGCGCGCCGTAGCGGCCGATTTCTCCGCTGTTGATGGCGCGTTCCGGCACATGTTCGGTGGCTGTCCAGCTGGCCTCGTAGGCCATGGCGGTGAGGGAGAAACCCTTGGCCGCGGTGCCCTCGGAGAGGCGCAGCACGGCGTTGTGCTTCTTCAGGTTCTCCGGCTGCTGCCACGGGCCGTCGTTGCCGGCGAGCTCGAGGGCGCCGAGGAGTTGCAGGCCGCCACCGACTTCCCGGCTGCCCGCCGCCAGCGCACGACGGTAGCCGTTCTGGCCGAGGCTGATATCGACAAAGGGGCTGGCCAGCTGGCGTTGATAGTCGATACGCGCGGCGCCGGTGGTGGCGAAATCCCCATCCTCGGCGGCATAGACGCCCTTGCGGTATTTGACGCTGCCGACCAGCTCGGGGATCAGGAAATTCAGATCCATGTAGCCCTGTCCGTGGCCGTGGCTGACCATGTTCACGGGCATTCCCATGACGTGGGTGGAAAAGTCGCTGCCGTGGTCGAGGTTGAAACCGCGCAGGAAATACTGGTTGGCCTTGCCGTCGCCCGAGTGCTGGGTGACCACCATGCCGGGGATGGTTTCCATGACTTCAGCAGGCCGCAACAGCGGGCGATTGGCCAGCTGTTTGGCGGTGACGGTGCCTTCGGTGGCGGAATCGGCGACGCCGATCAGATCCTGGCTGCGGATGCTGACCGTGACTTCCTGCAGTGTCGGAACGCCTGCGGCGTGGGCGATGCCCGAGAGCGCACTGGCCAGCAGGGCGGCAAGGGCGGATACGTTGCCGCTGGAAGGAGTGAGGACGGTGGCGTGCAAGGCGATTCTCCGTAATGGGGGGCGGAGAATCGAGGATCTGGGCCGGAGGCAGTGCGAATGCCCGGGCTTGCACCCTGCAAGCCGGACTGGCGCACACGGGCGACAGGAAGACACCTCGTTTCAGGGACACCCCGCCCCAAAAGCAATGAAGGAATGGGCCATGGCAGGTCTCCTGACTCTCGGGTCCCGGTGTCGTGCCAGCCTTCCCGGAGCGCATCCAGTGGCAGTGGGGGCACGAAACTCGCCGATTACAGTTGCGGGGGCAGTGCTGGATTTAAGGCCTTGGCCTCGCACCAGCTTCCCTTTTCATCCCCTTGCGGGGAACCAATGACGGGGCGGAGTGTAGTGGCCGGCTTGTCTGAGTGTCAAGACGAACGCCTTATATAGTATTTGTACTGATCGATTGATCAACCTGTAGTGCTTTGGCGGTCGCGTACGGGCTTTACGGTTTGTGCGCCTTGCCCGGTTCAACCAGGATCAGCTGGCCGGTCTTCGGGTCGCGAAAAACCTCGCCGACCCGATCGAAGCCGGCGCCGGCCTGACCCATGCCGTCGGCGGGGCGCTCGATGGACTGGCCCTTGTCCACGGGTTTCGGCGGGACCAGCGCGCCCTGGGTGCTGGCCGCAAGGGCGGCGAGCAGGCCGCAGGCGAACACCAGCATCACGTCCACCAGATTGACCAGGCTGGCGCGGGGGTCTTCGTCCCGGTCGTCGAAGCGGGCGTCGAGGCGGGAATACAGGCGCAGGCGCTTGCGCGGTGGCTGGGCGGATTTCATTCGTCACCCTCCAGGGCTTCGAGCATTTCTTCGTACCAGCGGCGCCGCAGCTTGCCGACCACGAGGCCACCGATGCCGGCGACGAGGCCCAGCACGGTGGCGTCGAAGGCGACCGTCACGGCGCTGGCAAGCTCGGACGGATTGCCCTGACCCAAGGCGGCAAGGCCCGGTCCGAGGGGAATGATGGTGGCCATCAGGCCAAGCATCGGCGGGATGCGGGCGAGCAGGTCGGCACGCTCAAGACGATGGCGCGCAACGCGCTGGATGAGCTGCAGGTCGCCCGTTGCGGCAAGACGCTTGAGGCCCCAGAAGCGCTCGCCGAATGCCAGGCCGGCTTCGGCCAGGGCAATGGCGCAGGCCATGATGAGTGCGAAAAGAGCGGGGGTAAGCAGCCAGGTTACGGCCTGGTGCAGCCAGGAGAGCGCGTCGTTCATCGGGGTTTTACCGGGTTGTTGCGGGTGGAGGAAAAGCGGCGGCCACTCCAGGCGAGGCCACACAGGAAAATCAGCGGGGCCAGCGTCAGTGCGGCCGGCGGGATGCCTGTCGTAGCGGGCGCCAGGCGGGGCTTGAGTTCGTAGTAGCGGTCGGGGGCGGGCGGCGGGGTGTCCGTGGGCGCTTCAGCGGGCGTGTCGGCTTTGGCGCCGGCCTGCACCAAGGCGGGGGCCGACGGCTTGCTGACCGATGCCGGCGTTATTAAAGGGGAGGTGACCATCGGGGCCGCAGGTGCCAGGTTCGCCCCTTGGGCGCGAGCAAGGGTGACGCCCAGGGCTTCGGCGTCGGCCGCATCGATTTGCGGTTTGAGCCAGTTCCACATGGGGTGATTGGGCGCCGCGTGACCACTGCCGGGCAGGCCGTTCCTGGCCACCAGCCGGGCCAGTTCGCCACCCATCTGGCGGATGGTTGCGTCGTCGGCTTTCCAGAAACCCTTTTCGGCGGCGACCATGAAGATGGCCAGCATGTGGGCCTTCACGTGGGCGTTCTGGCCTTGCTCGAGAAAGCGCGGCAGACCGAGCTTCTGCTTGTCGTCGAAGTAGGTTTCCTTGACCTCGTCCCAGGCCCATTGCTTGATCAGGTCGGGTCGGGTGACCTGCCAGCCCCACAGGTTTTCGAGGAACTCCTGGCCCATCGTGCGGGCGCCGGCGTAGCCGTGCTTCATCAGCGGCTTGAGCCAGGCCGGGTTGAGGTAGCGGCCGCGGAGTTCGGACAGCAGCGCGGTGGCCAGCGGTTCGACTTCGGGGTGCGCCGCATCGGCGTGCTGCAGGATCAGTGCTTCCGGCGGCCGGCCGGTGAGGGTTTCGATGCCCACCGACATGCCGCCGAGATAGTCGAAGGCGTCGTTGTTGTCGAGCAGGCCATAGAGGTTGCTGGCCCGCCCGTGATAGCTGCGGGTGACGCCGGCCAGGGCTGTCTCGAAGGCCTGATGGGCCGCGTCGCCGCTGGCGTCGAGGCCGTAGGCGTGGCCCATGCGCTTGAGGTAGATGCGGCCGAGCTCGTCGCGCTCCTTCCACGCGCCGGATCTTTCGGCAAGGCGATTGACGCCGGCGCTGTAGGCGCCCGGCGGGTCACCGAAGATGCGCGTTGCCGCGGCGCGTCCGGCTTCGGGCAGGCTGAGGCCGGCCTTGGCCAGGATGTCGATGCGCTTGAGCCAGGCCGCGGCAACGAGGTTGTCGGCGAGGGGCTGACGGCCGTGCTCGATGCCCTTGCCGGCCGGGGCGAGGGCGGCAGCGAGCGCGTCTTTGAGTTCCGGGCGGATGTCGAGCAGCAGGTCGGCGGAGGCGGCGAGGGCCAGCAGGCCGGCGCGGTCCACCTGCCGGAGCAGGTTGGGGTAAAGGTCGCGGAACAGGCCCGAGGTGGTGACGATCACGTCACGCCGGGAGTGGCCGGGCAGCAGGCGCACGTCGGTGACGATGCCGCGGGCGTTCCACACCGGTTCGGTGCCCAGCAGCGAGAGGCAGAAGGCGACCATCGCGCCTTCGTCGCGCACCGCGTCGGAGGCCCACAGGATCACCGCGTCGCTGTCGACGCCGGCGTCTTTCTTGCGCGGGCGGGCCGTGGCCTTGTCGGCCAGTGTCGCCCCGAGGGCATAGCCGAGGCGGGTGGGCAGCAGGTCGCCATCCACCGCATGAAAGTTGCGCCCGGTGGGCAGGGCTTCGGGCGAACGCAGCGGGTCGTTGCCTTTGCCCGGTGCCACGAAGCGCCCGGCAAGGCCGGCCAGCAGGCCTTCCATTTCGAGGCGCGGCGAGATCGCCAGCTTTTCGGCGATGGTCGCATCAAAGCCGCCAGCCACCTGGCTCATGGAGTCGGCCATCAGCTTCAGGGATTCGGCACTCCAGTCCTGCCCGAAGACATGCAGGCCGTGGGGCATGAATTTCTCCTGGAGCTTGGTGAGGTAGTGGCCGATCTCGTGGGCGAGGAGGTCGTCGTCGGCGTCTTCGAAGCCGATGCCGCGCACCTCAAGTACGTCGGCCATCGAGGCTTCCAGCTCGGCCTTCAGGTTGAGCGCGATGACCTGCGTGCGCATGGTCTTGGCGGCCTGGGCCTTGAGGCTTTCGCTGTTGGCCGCTTCGAAGCTTTCCACCACTTGACGCAATTCCAGCAGCTTGTCGTAGAGGGGCGTGGCCGACAGTGGCGGGGTGAGGTGATCGACGATCACGGCGAGCCCCCGGCGCTTGGCCTGAATGCCTTCGCCCACGCCGTCCACGATGTAGGGGTAGACGCCGGGCAGATCGGCGGCAATCAGGCTGGGGTAGTCGTCGGCAGTGAGGCCGACGGCTTTGCCGGGCAGGAATTCGTAGGTGGAATGGCGGCCCAGATGGACCACGGCATCGGCACGGAAGCGGTCGCGGATCCAGTGATAGAAGGCCAGGTATTGATGCGGGGGCGCTACGCTGGTGTTGGCGTGCAGCAGTTCTTCATCCACCTCCCAGCCCCGTGGCGGCTGGGGGCCGACGAAGATCTTGCCAAAGACGAGGCCCGGCACCAGCAGCTTGCCGTCGGCCACCATCACCTTGCCCGGGGCTTGTCCCCAGCCCCGCAGGCCTTCAACGCCATGGCCGGCGAGGCGCCAGGCCAGGGACGACAGGCTGCTGCAGCGACGCCGGGGCTGATCGGCCAGACAGTCCCGGTAGCCGGCCTCCAGTTCCTTCAGACCCGTGATGGTTTCCTGGCGCTTCGGGTGGTCGGCACCTTCGGCCAGGTGGTGGAGTTCCTTCATGACCGATTCGACCCGCTTGCGACCGACGCTGCGTTCCCCGACCTGCTCGGCTTCCAGCACTTCGGCGTGCAGCCGGCCCAGGGGGCCGGACACCATCTCGCCCTGCACCCGCTCGGGCAGGGCGGCAAACCAGCGGCGGTAGTCGGCGGCGCTGACGCTGTTCACTTCCCGCGCCAGCTCATGCAGGGCGGTCTTGTCTTCCGGCAGGTTCACGCCTCGGGCCATGATCCGGTCGAGCAGGGCTTCCGGCGAGGCCGGCAGTTCGCCGGTGTCGTAGCCTTCCGCCTTGAGACGCTGCAGCACGCCGAACAGGGACGCGGGTACGTCCAGGTTGTCGGCGCCGATGTTCTGCCGGCCCGGCGGGTGGTTGTAGTAGATGATCGCCAGCCGCTTGTCGGCATTGGCTTTGGCCCGCAAGGCCTGCCAGCGGGCGGCGCGGGCCACGAGGCGCTGGATTTCGACCCCGATGGCTTCGGTGCGGCGCAGCTCGATGCCGGTGAGCGGGTCGATGCGACTGGCGCCGACGGCCGACACGACGATGGGCTGGCCGATGCCCTGGAGTTCCGGCAGGGCGACCCGGTACTGCACCGAATCCACCGGAAGCCCTTCCGGCGACAGGCGCCATTGGGTCGCGCTGCGGTCGGTCAGGCGGATGGCCTTGAGGATGGGGATGTCCAGCTTCTTGAAAGCCTCGGTGACGGCCTCCCGGTTTTCGGCAGCGCCGACGACGAAATCCTGCATCACCACCAGCGCCGCCGGCTTGGCCGGGGCAAGCAGTTCGGGCAGACGCTCGATGGCTTCCCGCGAGACGCTGCCCCAGCGGGTCAGCACCTCGGCGCAGGGCAGACCCTGGCGGCGGGATTCGCTACAGATTGCGGCGGCGGTGGCGGATTCCGTGTTGGACAGGTCGAGCACAGCCAGGGCCGGGCCAGCGGGCAGCAGACGGGCATGCCAGGCGGCCTCATCGAGACGTTCGGTGCCATCGACCCGCAGACGCAGGACGCTCTCCCGTTGCGCCGGGGGTAGCGGCTTGCCGTCGAGCAGGTGGCCGAACAGGCGCGTCACGTTGTCGGTGCCGTCAGCCTGCCACACGCGGCGCGCGGCGAGCCACGCGGATGCGGCCGGGTGCCGCGCGGCGGCTTCAAGGGCCTCGGCCGGGGGCTGTTCGGCCGTCAGTTGGCGCAGGGTTTCGGCGGGAAAGCCCTCGAGCCGGCCCAGCCGGCTGCGGCTTTGCAGGTTGAGGCGCTGTTCGCCGTTCAGGGCCAGTACCGTGGCAGCACGACTGGCGGGAAGGGCACTGATCAGCCGGCGTGCCGGGTCGCCGAAGGCTGAGGCGATGAATACCGAGTCTGCATCCAGCCATTGGCGCAGTTGTACATCGCTGGCCGCCATGATCTGGTTGGGCGTACGCAGGACGATGCGGTCGCGGGGGTGGCTGGCCAGATGCTGGCGTGCCGCTTCGACGGCAGCGGGCGCGGCTCGGTCGGTAATGACACCGAAGAGTGTCGCCGCGTGGGCCGGCAGGCTGCCCAGCAGTGCGACCGCTGCCAGCAGCCCTGTGCAAAGGGCTGCGTTGCGACTCCTTGATTCCTGTCCTGCCATTCTGCCTCCACATGCGGGAACATCGGCCGTGGTGCCCGGGCAGGGGGAGAGGACAGAACGAAAGGGCATGCCGGACTCAGGAGACCGAGCAAGACGGCGGACAGAAGTCGGACGTTTTCGCTCGCCAGGCCCACACCCCGGGGCACAGCCAAACTCATGTCCTCGGGCCGGTCTTCTGGCTCGCCGTCGTTCTTCCCTATCCGCCTTCCCGGGCAAAAATGGCCCAGTGGCATGCATGGATGGAGTCGTCAGGCTTACAGCAGCGGGGGCTGCGCCGGAATGGTCGGAGAGAAACAACTCGCCGAGGTCACCGGACTTCCCGTTTAGCGCGTCCGCGAAAGCGGATCGGGCACCCGGAGGATCAAGGGCGCGAGGTTACGGGGAAACGGGTAATGACGGCAAGTCGTCGTGAGATTGAGGCGCCCGATGGCCTCGCAAAAGTTGCCCCACGGAGGCAATCCAGAAAGTGAGCAGTCAGGCGGTGACACAAAACAAAAATGGGCTGGATCGCGTGATCCAGCCCATTGAATTTTGGTGGGTTGTGAGTGGCTCGAACACTCGACCTACGGATTAAGAGTCCGCTGCTCTACCAACTGAGCTAACAACCCATTCCTGCTGGAGTTGCCGAAAACTAGATTCCTGGCTGGGCAAGCCCGGGAGTCATTTTTCCGTACAAATTCCGTATGAACTTAAAAGGCCACCTGAAAAATGTCCTAAGCCCTTGAATTTCTGGCGCGCCCGACACGATTCGAACGTGTGACCCCTGCCTTCGGAGGGCAGTACTCTATCCAGCTGAGCTACGGGCGCGCGGTTGATGACAACTTTGCGTTGTGCGGCGCGCAGGATAGCGCGATTCGGCGGCGGAGTCCATGCTTGTCCTGACAGAAGTTGAATAGCCCCGCTATAATCAATGCCTTATTCAATCTTGCCCGTACTCGAGGAATTCAGCATGTCGGATTTTCGTCGCTCTGCCCCCGTTCGTTCCTACGCGCGGATCGCGCTTTCCATTGGTGTTGCAGCCCTGGCCACTCAGCTTGTGGGTTGCGGCAAGAAAGCTGCCGTCGACGAAGAGCTCGCCGCCAAGCTGATTCAGCCGGTTGCCAGTGTCGTGCTGGCCGCTGCGCCTGCCGTCGCGCCGGGCAGCCGCAAGGGTGAGGACATCTACGCTTCCGTGTGCGGTGCCTGTCACGAGAGTGGTGCTGCCGGTGCGCCGAAGGCTGGCGACAAGGCTGCCTGGGCGCCGCGTCTTGCGCTGGGCTTCGACGGTCTGGTGAAGTCGGCTGCGGCTGGCAAGAATGCAATGCCCCCGAAGGGCGGCGCGGCCGATCTGACCGACGACGAGCTGAAGCGCGCCGTGGCTTTCCTGGCCAACAAGGCGGGTGCCGGTTTCAAGGCTCCGGACTGAGTACGGGTTCTTCCGGTCCGGCGCCCCTGGGGGCGCGGGCCGGAGCAGGACGCCGGCTACGGACGTAAAAAAAGCGCAGACATCATGTCTGCGCTTTTTTTGTAGGGTCCCCCGCGCATGCCGTCAGGCTTTCATCCTGAACCGGAGTTCAGGGAGGTCGCATTCCTTCCGCATCAGGCACACTCGACGAGGAGCGCGCACACCAGCAGTTTCTATGGGCAGCGACCCATGTCACGAAGACATTGGTTCAAGGAATTTACAGCCTTAACCAACACCGCAGGGGATTAATCAAACCTTGTTTCAGCTGCTGTTTTAAAGAGGCCCGGAAGCGTTTTTACTCTGCCAGGGCGCCGTCCAGACGGCTGTTGATGGACTCGATTCTACGCTTGAGTGTCGGGATGTCAAACCCGCCGGCACGCTGAAATTGTAGAAATTCGTGGGTGACGTTGAGGGCGGTCATGACCGCCAGACGCTCGCCGGCCGAGTTGGTTTTTTCGGCGAGGTCGCGCATTTTGTCGTCGAGATAGGTGACTGCGGCGAGCAGGCCGTCTTTTTCTTCGGGCCGGCAGGAAACGCGGTATTCGCGGCCCAGGAGCTTGATGTCGAGCTGTTCCATGTCAGGCCTCGGGGATGCGAGCAGGTAAGGCCTCGAGGCGGCTACCGGCGAGTCCGACCTTGTCGGTGAGTTCGCGGTTGGCGTTTTCGAGGGTCGTGATCTGCGCCCGCAGGTTGCTGTTCTCGGCCTGTGCAGCAACGCATTTGCTGATCAGCAGGTCGAGTTTTTGTTCGAGAGAAGCGAGTTCGGCGTCCATTGCGGGAATGTTAGAGAGGGGCGGGGAAGCGGTCAAGCAAGCTTGTCTATGGATGGCGCCCGCAAGGCGTCGGCGGCGGCGCCGGGGCCGAAGCAGTCGGCCAGACGCGGCAAGTCCATGTGCGCTTCGATGCTGTCGGCGAGTCGCTCGAGATCGGCCTGGCGCCGGGCGGACAGGTCGATGCGCTCGGCGTCGGTCACGCCGGCCCAGGCGAGGAGGGCGGCGAGGGCGTCCGGGTGATCGAAGAGTCCGTGCAGGTAGCTGCCGAGGATCTGCCCGTCGTCCGACAGGGCGCCGTCGGGGCGGCCGTCGGCCAGAAGCGTGCTCGGGTGTTCCAGCGCCGGGCCGCGGGTGATGCCCATGTGGATTTCGTAGCCGGACACCGGGGCGTGGCCGGGCAGGGCGAGGGTGCCGGTGATGTTGTGGAGCTGCTTTTCGGCTTCCAGCACGGTTTCCAGATCGAGCAGGCCGAGACCATCGATGCTGCCCGGGGCGCCTTCCAGCCCCAGTGGGTCGTGGAGTTGGGTGCCGAGCATCTGGTAGCCGCCGCAGATGGCGACGATCTTGCCGCCGTAGCGCAGATGGCGTTTGATCGCGTCGTCCCAGCCCTGCTTGCGCAGCCAGGCGAGATCGGCCTGCACGGCCTTGGAGCCGGGCAGCACGATCAGGTCGGCGGGCGGAATGGCCTGGCCGGGCCCGACCCAGCTGAAATCCACCTGCGGATGCAGGCGCAGGGCGTCGAGGTCGGTGTGGTTGGAGATGCGCGGATAAACCGGCGCAACGACGCGCAGGCGCGCTTCGCCCTTCTCGGCGCGGGCATCGGCGAGGCCATCCTCGGCATCCAGGAAGAGCCCGTGCAGGTAGGGCAGCACGCCCAGTACCGGGCGGCCGGTGCGTTCTTCGAGCCAGTCGAGACCGGATTGCAGCAGGCCGATGTCGCCGCGGAAGCGGTTGATGACGAAGCCCTTGACCCGCGCCTGCTCGCTCGGGGAGAGCAGGTCCAGGGTGCCGACCAGGTGTGCGAAGACGCCGCCCCGGTCGATGTCGGCGATGAGGATCACCGGGCAGTCCACCTCTTCGGCGAAACCCATGTTGGCGATGTCGCGGTCGCGCAGGTTGATTTCGGCGGGGCTGCCGGCGCCTTCCACCAGCACGGCTTCGTACTGCTCGGTGAGGCGGCCGTAGCTTTCGAGTACGGCGGCCATCGCCCGCGGTTTGTACTCGTGGTAATCGCGCGCCGACAACTGGGCGACGGCGCGGCCGTGGATGATGACCTGGGCGCCGATGTCGGTGGACGGCTTGAGGAGTACCGGGTTCATGTCGGTGTGGGGCTCAAGGCCGGCGGCAACGGCCTGCAGGGCCTGGGCGCGGCCGATTTCGCCGCCATCCACCGTTACCGCCGAATTGAGCGCCATGTTCTGGGGCTTGAAAGGCACGACGCGCACGCCGCGCCGCCACAGCAGGCGGGCCAGGCCGGCGACCAGCGTGCTTTTGCCGGCGTCGGAGGTCGTGCCCTGAACCATCAGGGTGTGGGCTTGACGCATGACTTACAATCCTGAGTGCAAAAAGTTTTCGATTATCCCATGTCCGTCCTGTACCTCGCCGCCCTCTTCCCGATTGCCATTCCGATGGCGTTGGGCCTGCTGCTCGACCGCCTGTTCGGCGAGCCGCCACGTTTTCATCCCCTGGTGGGCTTTGGCCGCTATGCCGCGGCAGTGGAGCGGCTGTTCCGGCGCCTGGGCGCCAACCGCGGTGTCGGGCTGCTGGCCTGGAGTGCGGCGGTGCTGCCGTGGGTGGCGCTGGCCGGCTCCCTGCGCATCAGCAACCTGTGGCTGGGGCTGGTGCTGGACGTGGGCCTGCTGTATTTCGCAATCGGCAGCCGCAGCCTGGCCGAGCACGCCCGCGCGGTAGCGACGCCGCTGCTGGCCGGTGATCTGCCCGGCGCGCGCCAGCGTTTGTCGTGGATTGTTTCCCGCGATACGCGTGAGCTGGACGAAACCGGCGTGGCCAAGGCCACCGTCGAATCGGTACTGGAAAACGGCAACGATGCCATCTTCGGCGCGCTGTTCTGGTTTGCCGTGCTGGGCGGGCCGGGGGCGCTGATGTTCCGCCTCGCCAATACGCTGGACGCCATGTGGGGTTACCGCACCGAGCGTTACCTGCGTTTCGGCTGGGCGGCGGCGCGCATCGATGACGTGCTCAACTACATTCCGGCCCGTTTGACGGCCCTCAGCTACGCGCTGCTGGGCCACACGTCCAATGCCCTGCGTTGCTGGCGCACTCAGGCCCCGAGCTGGGACAGTCCCAACGCAGGCCCGGTGATGTCGGCCGGTGCCGGATCGCTGGATGTCGCCCTCGGTGGCCCGGCCATCTACCATGGACAGCTGGAAGAGCGTCCGCCGCTGGGCGCCGGCAAGCCGCCCGGGGCGGCTGATATCGACAAGGCCCTGGTACTGGTGCAGAACAGCATCTGGCTGTGGCTGCTGGTGGTCGCGGCCGTGAGTGTGTTGAGCCATGCTTGAGCACGGTGGGCGGTTGCGCGCTGCGGCGCGGCATTACGGGATTCCGCTGGCCGACTGGGTGGATTTGTCCACCGGCATCAACCCGCAGGCCTATCCGGTGCCACCCCTGGCGCCCGAGGCCTGGCAGCGCTTGCCGGAGATGGATGATGGGTTGGAGGCGGCGGCGGCCGCCTTTTACGGCAGTCCGAACCTGCTTCCGGTGGCTGGCTCGCAGGCGGCGATCCAGGCTCTGCCGAGCTGTTTTTCGCCGGGGCGGGTGGTGACGCTGGCGCCGACCTACGCCGAGCATCCCTACGCCTGGCGCGATCATCAGGTGCGCGCGCTGCCGGCTGCCGGGATCGATGCGGCGGTTGCCACGGCCGACACCCTGCTGCTGGTCCAGCCGAACAACCCGGATGGCCAGTGTTTTCCCCGTGAACAACTCCTTGCCTGGCATGCCGGGCTGGCCGACCGCGGCGGCCGTTTGATCGTCGACGAGGCCTTCCTCGACGCCGAGACGGCGGCCAGCCTGGTGCCGTTGGCCGGGCGCCCCGGACTGGTGGTGCTGCGCTCGATCGGCAAGTTCTTCGGGCTGGCCGGTGCGCGGGTGGGTTTCGTGTTTGCCGAGGCGGCGCTTCTGGAACAGTTGGCGGAACGCCTCGGGCCGTGGGCCGTCTCAGGTCCGGCGCGGGCGGTGACGGCTGCCGCTTTGTCCGACCAGGCCTGGCAGGCCGCCGCGCGGGCGCGTCTGGTGGCGGATAGCCGTCGGCTGGCCGATTTGCTTGATCGCCACGGACTCGTTGGTGGTGCCGGCACGGCCCTGTTTCAGTGGCGGCCGACGCCGGCTGCCGTGGTGATCCATGCGCGGCTGGCGGAGCAGGGCGTCCTGACCCGTTTGTTTGAAACTCCGGCGGGCCTGCGCTTTGGCTTGCCGGGCCATGAAATCGAGTGGGCCCGCCTTGAAGCGGCCCTCTCCCGACTGTAAGCCGATTGTGAGATTCCACCCCATGCGCCGTTTGTTCCTTGCCCTGCTGCTCGCCTCTGGCGCCGCCCACGCGGCCATCGACCTCATCGACGACCAGGGTCAGGCCGTCCACCTTGCCCAGCCGGCGAAACGCATCGTCAGCCTGGCGCCGCACATTACCGAGATGCTCTTTGCGGCGGGTGCCGGCGACCGAGTGGTGGGCGCGGTGCAGTACAGCGACTATCCGGAGGCGGCCAAGAAGATTGCCCGTGTGGGCGGCTACACCTCGGTGGATATGGAAAAGGTCGCTGCCCTCAAGCCCGATCTGGTGATTGCCTGGAAAAGCGGCAACCGGGATGCCCACCTCGGCAAGCTGAAGGCCCTCGGCATTCCGGTCTTCATTAACGAACCGCGGCGCATCGACGATGTAGCGAAAAGCATTGCTCAGATCGGCAGGCTGGCCGGTACTGAAGCCGTTGGCGACGCGGCCGCCCAGGCTTTCCGCAAGCGCCATGCGGCCCTGTCGGCGAAGTATTCGGCGCGGCCGCCGGTGCGCCTCTTCTACGAAGCCTGGAACCGTCCGCTGATGACGGTTAATGGCGAGCACCTCATTTCCGACGTGATCCGCCTGTGTGGCGGCGAGAACGTTTTTGCCAAGCTGCCGGTGCTGGCCCCGGTGGTGGATACCGAGGCCGTGCTGGCCGCCGCGCCGGAGGCCATCGTTGCCAGCGGCATGGGCGAGGAGCGTCCGGAGTGGCTGGACGACTGGCGTCAGTGGACGCGGCTGAGCGCGGTGGCGCGGGGCAACCTGTTCTTCATCCCGCCGGGGTTGATCCAGCGCCACACGCCGCGCATCCTCGACGGTGCCGAGCGCCTGTGTGGCCAGCTCGACGAAGCGCGGGCGCGGCGATGAAGGTGCGTGGACTGTGCCTCGCGCTGCTGCTGGCGGGGCCTGTGCTGGCTGTCGACAGCGGCCCACTGCCGGGCGAGATGGTCACGCGCATCGGTCAGGTGGCGGCGCTTCCGGCCGACCAGCGCCAGGTGCCGGGTTTTGCCGGTGCCTGGCGCCGAGCCAGTGCCCAGGACAAGGTGCTGGCGCGCATCGTCGCCCTCGAGGCCCGCATCAAGCCGTGTGCCGACGTGCGCGTGGTGGATACCGTGCAGGCCGCGCCGGATCTCATCGAAACCCGTCCGCAACGCATCCATCACGCGCTTGAACGGTGGACCGTGAATGCCTGCGGGGTGACCCGCAAGTACGACGCCTGGTACAGCTTCGAGCAGAGCGTGTCGCGCCTGATGGTGGCGGAAAGCGGCACCGGAGACTTCCAGGCCGTGCTCGATCCACCCTACCGGCGCCTGCGCGAACTGGCGGCTGTTCGCAGCACGGAGGAGGCCGGCGGTACGGTGCGCTGGCTCAACCTGCCCCTGCCGGCGGATAGTTTGCCGGTGGCCAATGCCAACAGCCCGGCCGGCTGGAGTGCCGACTTTGTGCCGGCCGGCGACAGCACGCGGGAATGGACCCAACTGGTCGGCGTGCAGGGCCTGCCGCGCCTGAAAAGCCCCGGCCAGGCCCGTGCGCTGCTGGAAGGCATGCAGCAGGCCCGTGCGCGTCGCTGCGGTGTGGCGCCCGCTGCGGTGGAAGCTTTGCCCGCCGAAGAGGCCTCGTCCGGCGCCAGCCTGCAGACTTACCTCGTCTGCCCGCAGGTACCCGACACCAATTACGCCGAAATGGCCGTTGTGAAAGCCATCGAAGGGCCGGATTACCTCTACGTGGTCCAGCGTGCCTGGCGCCTGCCTGCCGCCGACGCGGCAAAGGTGCAGCTCGACAGCCGCAAGCCGAAGCTTGCCGCCGAAGCCTTCCTGGCCCAGGTGCGGCTGTGCAATCCGGCGGGCGACACGTCCGCCTGCCCGTCCCCCTTCCCCCGCTGAATCTGCCGAGAAAAGCCATGTCCCGACTCCCCCGGCGCATCGTCTGCCTGTCCACTGAAACCGTCGAAGTGCTGTACCTCCTTGGTGAGGAGGCGCGTATCGCCGGCATCTCCGGCTTCACTACCCACCCGCCACGGGCGCGCAAGGAGAAGCCCAAGGTCAGCGGCTTCAGCAGTGCCAAAATCGAGCGCATCCTCGCCGTCGAGCCCGATCTGGTGCTGGCCTTCTCGGATCTGCAGGGCGAGATCGCCCGCGATCTGGTCAAGGCTGGCGTGGCTGTGCATGTCTTCAACCACCGCAGCGTGGACGGCATCCTGGCGATGATCGAAACCGTCGGCCGGCTGGTGGGTGCCGAGGCCAGGGCGCTGGCGCTGGTGGCCGAGCTGGAGCAGGGCATCGCCACTGCCCGGGTCGCAGGCGAAGCGCGTGCGGCGCGGCTGGGACGTCGGCCGAAAGTCTATTTTGAAGAGTGGAACGAGCCGCTCATCACCGGCATCCGCTGGGTGTCGGAGCTGATCGGCATTGCCGGCGGTGAAGACTGCTTTGGCGAGTTGTCGGTGCATCACAGCGCCAAGGACCGCATTCTCGCCGATGCGGCGCTGGTCATTCCGCGCGTGCCGGATGTGATCATCGGGTCGTGGTGCGGCAAGCACTTCCAGCCGGCCCACGTGACGTCGCGGCCCGGCTGGGATGTGCTGCCGGCGGTGCGTGACGAGCGGGTGTTTGAAGTGAAGTCGGCGATATTGCTGGCGCCGGGGCCGGCAGCCATCCGTGAGGGCCTGCCGGCGATCGCCCGCTGCCTCGACAGCCTGGGCTGACGTACGCGGGGCTTAGCGCCGGATGCCCACCACCCGCTGGTAGAGGCCGCCGAAGAAGGTTTCCTTCTTCCAGTCGAAGTCGGCTGTTTCCGGCACCAGGGTCTCGATGGATTCGGCCAGTAGCGAATTGGCGAAGGGTTCCAGATAGCGGAACACCAGCGCCATGATCGGCCCCATCGGGTGCCACCAGCGCGGCCGGTGGTAATCGACAAAGACGATCTTGCCGCCGGGTTCGACGGCTTTCAGCAGGTTGGCGACGATGCGCTGGCGGGCGTGGGGTGGCACCTCGTGGAGCAGGAAGAAGCAGCACACCGCGTCGAAGGTGGTGCCCACCGGCTCGGTGAGGTCGGCCACCTGGGCGTGCATGTGCGGCCACGGGGCGAGCTTGCGCCGGGTGTTGGCGATCTGGATCGGTGCCACGTCGAGCACCGTCAGCTGCCCCGCATCCCCCAGTCGCCGCGCCAGACGCGGCGAGAAGTCGCCATATACGGCTGCCGCCTGCAGCACCCGCTGCCCGGGGTTGAACTCGCGCACTGCGCCATCCATCAGGCGGCTGGCGTTGCCCCACAGAATCGCCGACACCACCACGGGGCGGTCCAGCCAGGGCAGGGTGCGGTGATCGAGGTAAGCCCAGGTGTAGGTATCCCGGAGATAGTCAGGCAACTCGGTGGCTGCCGCTGAGGCGGAATCGCGCATGGCTTGGCTTTGCTGAAGGCAGTTGTCTGGCGGCGCGTGACTGGGACAAACCGCTGGCAAGCCGCGTCACGCCTGTGTTCTGACCAGATAATACGGTGGCGCAGCGGATTCGTGCGGGTTGGTCGAGATTTTTCGTTAAGATCGAGGACGCAGCAAGGCGGTTTTGTGATTTTTCTGTTAGGCAATTCTGTGAGGTCCCCGATGTCTTTGACAGACTGCGGCTGAGTGCCCATGCGCTTTCCTGCCCCCCTGATCGAAGGCCGGCTGATCCGGCGCTATCAGCGTTTTCTCGTCGATGTGGAGTTCGCCGACGCTTCCATCGTCACCGCCCACTGCGCCAATACCGGCTCCATGCAGGGCTGCAAGGACGCCGGCAGCCGGGTCTGGCTGTCGCCGGCCGACAATCCGGCGCGCAAGCTCAAATGGACCTGGGAGCTGGTCGAGGTGGCGCCGGGCGTGACGGTTGGCGTGCATACCGGGCGCAGCAATGCTCTGGTACGCGAAGCCATCGAGGCCGCGAGGGTGCCCGAACTGGCGGGTTACGGGGTGATCCGGCCGGAGGTCAAATACGGGGAGAGCAGTCGCATCGATCTGCTGCTGCAGTCGGCAGGGCGGCCGGATTGCTATGTGGAGGTGAAGAATGTCACCGCTGCAGTGAGCGGTCGCACGGGCTTTTTTCCGGATGCGGTGACGACTCGCGGGGCCAGACATTTGCGCGAGATGGCGGCGATGGTGGCGGCCGGCCACCGGGCGGTGCTGGTGTTCTGCGTGCAGCGGAGCGACGTGGACGTGGTGCAACCCGCCGACCACATCGACCCGGCCTACGGGCGAGCGCTGCGGGAGGCCATGGCGGGCGGGGTGGAGGTGCTGGCCCTGGGCGCCTGCGTGACGCCTCAGGGGATCGAGCTGGCGCGCCGTCTGGCCGTGGAGGTGCCTGCGCAAGGCTTGCGGCTTTCCACAATAGGGCCGTCCACAATGGGGTAGCACACAATTTCCGGCGTCTGTTGATGGCCCTAATCTGCGGGCCATAGACATAACACCGGAGATAAACCGTCATGAAGAAGCCGTTCTACAAAGTGCTGTACGTGCAGGTGCTGTTCGCTATTGCCTGCGGTGTGCTGCTCGGGTATTTCGAGCCCAAGCTGGGGGTCGATCTGAAGCCCCTGGGTGACGGTTTCATCAAGCTGGTCAAGATGATCATTGCGCCGGTGATCTTCTGTACCGTGGTGCACGGCATCGCCGGCATGGAAGACATGAAGAAAGTCGGCCGGGTGGGCGGCAAGGCGCTGCTCTACTTCGAAATCGTGTCCACCTTTGCGCTGGTGATCGGTCTGGTGGTGGCCAACACCCTCAAGCCCGGCGCCGGCTTCAATGCCGACCTGTCCACCCTCGACACCAAGGCCATCGAAGGCTACGCCGCCAAGGCGCACGCCCAGTCTACGGTGGAGTTCATCCTCAACATCATCCCGAACACCTTCATGGATGCCTTCGCCAAGGGCGACATCCTGCAGGTGCTGCTGCTGGCCATCCTGTTCGGCTTCTCCCTGTCGGCGATGGGCGAAAAGGGCAAGCCGGTGTTCCACTTCGTGGAGCAGGTTTCCCACGTGCTGTTCGGCATCGTCAATTCCGTGATGAAGCTTGCCCCGCTGGGTGCCTTCGGTGCGATGGCCTTTACCATCGGCAAGTACGGCGTCGGCTCGCTGGTGCCGATGGCCAAGCTGATGGGCTCCTTCTACCTCACCTGCATCCTCTTCATCATCGTCGTGCTGGGCGGCATTGCCCGCTACACCGGCTTCAGCATCTTCAAGTTCATCAAGTACATCCGCGACGAACTGATGATCGTGCTGGGTACCAGCTCGTCCGAGTCGGCCCTGCCCAAGCTGATGCTCAAGCTCGAAAAGATGGGTTGCTCCCGCTCGGTGGTGGGTCTGGTGGTGCCCACCGGCTACTCCTTCAACCTCGACGGCACCAACATCTACATGACCATGGCGGCCCTGTTCATCGCCCAGGCCACCAACACCGAACTGACCATGACCCAGGAGCTGACCATCATCGGCGTGGCCATGCTCACCTCCAAGGGCGCCAGCGGCATCACCGGTGCCGGCTTCATCACCCTGGCTTCGACCCTGGCGGTGGTGCCGAGCATTCCCATCGCCGGCATGGCGCTGATCCTGGGCATCGACCGCTTCATGAGCGAAGCCCGGGCGCTGACCAACATCATCGGCAACGCGGTGGCCACGGTGGTGATCTCCCGCTCCGAAAACGAGCTGGACATGGAAAAGATGGAACTGGCCCTCAATGACCAGCTTCCCGACGAGGTTCTGGCGAGCCCTGCGCGCGCCTGACCGGTTGCCGGCGACCGCGACCCCGTCGCTGCATTCCGTTCCGTAGATCCAGAAAAAGCGGTCTGACGTGTGTCAGGCCGCTTTTTTATGTCTTCACCGGCAACAACATATTGACGCCAGCGCTGCCTCGGCTATAATCCGCCCCCTTCGCGACCGTGCCTTGGTGGTGAAATTGGTAGACACGCTATCTTGAGGGGGTAGTGACGCAAGTCGTGCGAGTTCGAGTCTCGCCCAAGGCACCAGCAACAATTCCGAAGCATTCCAAAGCAGGCCGGCAAGCCCAGAGAAATCAAGGGTTCCGGCCTTTTTTGCGTCTGTAGCGTTCCGGGGCGTTCCATTGCAAGCCGGCTGTTTTAGGGGGTAGATTCGGGGGTGTCCACTGTTTTGCGGAAGCCGATACCCCTCACTGACACTCAGATCAAGGTCATACAGCCCGGGGCCAAGGCCCGCAAGCTGCTGGCCGATGGCGTGGCCCCGGTGAGCAACGCAAGGCGCAAAAAGCAGCCGGCGAGGTACGCGCGGCAAACTCGTTTGAAGTGATCTGCCGCGAGTGGCTGGAGAAGTGGCGCACGACTGTTGAGCCAGCCCAGCACACCAAGGCGCTGGCCCGCTTCGAGAAGAATGTCTTTCCCTGGCTGGGCGGCCGCCCGATTGCTGAGATCACCGCGCCTGAAGTCCTGGCGGTGTTGCACAAGGTCAAACGCGAGATCAGCCAGACCTTCCGCTACGCGGTGGCCACCGGCCGTGCAGAACGCGATCCATGCCCCGATTTGTGCGGTGCAATCCCGCCGGGCAAGGGGGGAAACTTCGCCGCGATCACCGACCCCAAAGAAGTGGGAGCCTTGCTACGCGCCATCGATGCTTTTCGGGGGACGTTCATCGTGAAGTCGGCGCTGCTGCTGGCCCCGCTCGTTTTCGTCCGCCCTGGTGAGCTGCGAAAGGCCGAGTGGTCGGAAATCGACTTCGATAAACAGGAATGGAGCATCCCGGCCAAGCGGATGAAAGCCCGCAACCCCACCTCGTGCCGCTCTCCACTCAGACCATGGCCATCCTTCACGAGCTGCAACCGCTCACCGGGCGGGGTGTGCATGTCTTTGCCGGCCGCGACCCCAAGAAGCCCATGAGCGAGGCCGCCGTGAATGCGGCCCTGCGCCGCATGGGCTACGACACCAAGACCCAAATGACGGGGCACGGCGTCTGCGCAATGGCCCGGACGATCCTCCTGGGCGTTGACCGGGATGTGATCGAGCACCAACTCTCTCACCGTGTCCCCGATGCCCTGGGCAACCAGACCAAGTTCCTTAGGGTGCGTCGCGCCATGATGCAGCGGTGGGTCGACTACCTCGACAAGCTCAAGGCCGGTGTGTTTTTCCGTCGATCCTTGGTTAGGATCGCTTCTGTATGTCATTCCATCGGAGGGGCGGATGCTAGAGTCTGAAATGAAGGTGCCCAAGAAGTTCTACCGCTATCGATCCATGAAACCTGAGACTCAGCTTTCTGTGGAGCGAACGTTGTTTCATAGCGAGCTTCGATTGGCCTCTGCGTCGAACTTCAATGACCCTTTCGATATGAGGGGAGTCTTTACGCAGGCTACTGAGCCTGCAGTGCAGCGCGAGGAGTGTTTCCGCTTATCACGGATGTTCAATCCGAACTTGACCGAGCCACAGCGGACCATTGAGGTAGAACGCATGCAGAACTCGTTGACTCCAGGTCGCATCGAGGGCAGTACCCAGTTGATGCAGATGTTGTGCAATCAAATCTTTACCACCACCGTCGGTGTTCTGTGTTTGTCTGAGACAAGCGAAGAGACACTGATGTGGTCACACTACGCGGATTGCCACGAAGGAATTTGTCTCGAGTTCGATGGGATGTTTGAACTCATGGCTGAAGCCCAGCCGGTTCTCTATGCGGAGTCTCGGCCCTTGATTGACGTCCATGCGGATAATCACCAAGTTCAGTTGCAGAAGTACTTTTTGACTAAGGCAAAACGGTGGGAGTACGAGCAGGAGTGGCGAGTGATCCGTCCGTCAGGTGTTGGCCTGGTAACTTTTCCTCCTGAAATGCTCACCGGTATCATCATCGGTGCTCGTGCCAGTAGATCCACCCTCGAGACAGTTGTTAGTTGGTGGCGCGAATGTCCTCAGCCGATCACTCTCTACAGAGCGTCTCCAAGCAGGACGGAGTTCAAGTTAGATATCCTGCCGTTGCAGGGCGTCAAGAAATTTTGAATGCCGCGCTAGGGCTCTCGACGCCCGTCCGCGACGAGGTGCACTACGCTGAACTGCTGGCCTTTGTAGACGAAGCCTTCGAGCGCTTTGGCGCCGACGACGCCCACCCGATCTTCGGGCTGGTGTCGATCGTGGCCGACCGCATCCGCGAGTATGAGGCGCGGGTGCATCCGTGGCCCGAGCTGCCGCCGCACGAACTGTTGCGCGAGTTGATGGCCGATCACGGCATCAAGCAGGCCGAACTGCCGGAGCTGGGGCCGCAGTCAGTCGTGTCCGAGGTGCTCGCCGGCAAGCGGGCGCTGAACCTTCGGCAGGTGATCGCGCTGGCTGAGCGTTTTCATGTGCCAATGGAGGTGTTCGTTGTGCAGCCTGCCGCCAAGATGGCGGCGTGAGCGCTGGAGTGAATCATGAAATCCGCCCGCTCACGTTGCTGATGTTTTGAGCCAGAAAAGGCACCAGAAACAGTTCCGAAGCGTTCCAGTGAAGGCCGGCAAGCCCAGAGAAATCAAGGGTTCCGGCCTTTTTTGCGTCTGTAGGGTTCCGGCGTTTATTGCTGACCCAGCCCCGCCAGGAATGTCCGCCGTGCTTGTTCCAGCTCGGCTTTCCCCAGCCCTTCCGTCAGCCGCAGCGCGATGGCGTGATAGGCCTCGAAGGCCTCAAGAACCGTTTTCTCGTCCAGTTGGCGCGTTGTTTCCGGTTCCGGCGGCGGCGTGTAGCCGTCCACCGGCTTGAGCACCGCGTAGCGCGGAATCATGCGCTGGCCGCTGGTTTCGCCGGCGGCGGTCATGGGGCCGGTCTTGGTGAAGATCTGGCCTTCGTATTCGAAGCGGGCGCCTATGGGGAGCTGGGTGAGTTTCATGGCGTTGTTGGTGATGGGACGTCAAGGTTCAAGAGGCCGATTGGCTTTGATTATTTCAGCGGAGCAGTAATCTGCGATGTCAAACCGTTCGGCGACCCCGACAAGCACGGTCGTGCCGATTCGAATGCCGAATTCGTGCGCCGAGGTTGCGAGTTCGATTTGAATGTTGAAGTGTTTGGCGAGCTGGTCTGCACCTCTTGTTGCTCTCGTTGTGCTCACCATCAGACCCTTGACGATGTGGTTGGGGTGTGCGGCCTGAATATCGCTGATGCGCCCAGCTAACACCAGGATTTCGGCAACGCCGACTTGACCGCTCCAGCGTTTGCATTCGAGCAGATACAGGGAACGTGCGACCGTCAGAGAGACATCAATCTGATGCTTATAACCCGACAGCCCGATGACCCGATTTCTGCTCCCATACTGGGGGCGCAGTGCGCCCTGTGATTCGGCTTCGTGGATACCTTCAACAATTTCGAAAACGATCTTTTCGTACTCTGAGGGGCTCATAAGTGTCGTGCGTTTGGAAAACTGTTTGGCTGAAGCGGGTGTTTGAATGTTGCTTGTGAGGCCTGCTGAACTATTCAATTGTCCAGGGCCCGCGCAATGAAATTGCGCGGCACGCGGGTCTTGGGCACCTTGCTGCCGAACCAGCTGCGCACGTCCTCATCCAGCCCGATGCCGTGCATGTAGTTGTAGAGGGCCTTGTTGAGGGCCACGCCGAGGGCGTCGTGGTCGACGCCGGTGGGGTCGATGAAGCCGACGTCGTTCTTGGCGAAGCTGATCGGCGGCAGGGGCTTGAGCTTGACGCCGTATTCTTCGGGGTTCTGGCCGACCGGCGAATGCACGGTGCACACGAAGCGGTGGAAGAAGCCGGACTGGATGCAGCCGGCGTCGAACAGCTGGCGCACGTATTCCAGCGCGTCCACGGTGTCCTGCACGGTTTGCGTCGGGAAGCCGTACATCAGGTAGGCGTGCACCAGGATGCCGGCGTCGGAGAAGCCGCGGGTGACGCGGGCCACCTGATCCACCGAGACGCCTTTTTTCATCAGCTTGAGCAGGCGATCCGAGGCCACTTCGAGGCCGCCGGAAATGGCGATGCAGCCGCTGTCGGCCAGTTGCAGGCACAGCTCGGGGCTGAAGGACTTTTCGAAGCGGATGTTGCCCCACCACGAGATGGACAGGTTGCGCCGCGCCAGCTCTTCGGCCATCGCCTTGAGGGCCTTGGGCGGGGCGGCCTCGTCCACCAGATGAAAGCCGGTCTGGCCGGTTTCCTGGACGATGGCCTCGATGCGGTCCACCAGCGTGGTGGCGGCAACGCCGTCGTAGCGGCCGATGTAGTCGAGGCTCACATCGCAGAAGCTGCACTTCTTCCAGTAGCAGCCGTGGGCCACGGTGAGCTTGTTCCAGCGCCCGTCCGACCACAGCCGGTGCATGGGGTTGAGCATGTCGAGGATCGACAGGTAGCGATCCAGCGGCAGGCCGTCCCAGGTGGGCGTGCCGACTTCGGCGAAGGGCACGTCGGGTTCGGCGAGGTTGATGTAGCGGACGGCGCCGTCTTCACGCACGTAGGTGCGCACCAGCCGCGAGCGGCCGCGCTTGCCGTCGAGGTGTTCGAGCAGGGCCAGCAGCGGGCGCTCGCCGTCGTCGAGGGTGAGGTAGTCGAAGTAGTCGAAGACGCGCGGCTCGGTGAGTTCGCGCAGCTCGGTATTCACAAAACCGCCGCCCAGCACGGTGACGATGGACGGATCGAAAGCCTTGATGGTCTGGGCGATGCGGAAGGCCGCATACACCGAGCCGGGGAAGGGCGCCGACAGCAGCACCACCTGCGGCTTGTGCTGGTCGATGGCCGCCAGCGCGAGGGCCTTGAGGGTCTCGTCCACCAGCGTCGGCGGGCCGGCCAGGGCCTGGGCCAGCGGCGTGAAGGTGGGCTGGGCCATGGCCAGCGATTCGGCGTAGCGGACGAACTCGAAGCGCGCATCGACGGCTTCGCGGAGCACGTCGGCGAGGTCGTTGAGGTACAGCGTGGCCAGGTGGCGGGCCTTGTCCTGCACGCCCAGTGCGCCGAAGGCCCAGGCCAGCGGGTCGCCGCCGTCCGGGTCGATGTACACGTCCAGCGAGGCAAAGCGCGCCCCTTCGGGCAGGAAGGCACGGCTGGCGATGCGGTGGGCGATGGTCGGGTCGCGGCCCTGCAAAAAGGCGATGGCCGGCCCGATGGTGGCCTGGTAACGCGCGAACTGCCCATCAAAAGCCGCCACCGCCGGCGTGCGCTGGCGGGCCGGGATGGCCTCGATGCGCGTGCGGATGGCCTCCAGCCCGGTGGGCGAGAACAGTTCGAGGACCAGCGCCAGCGCCAGGTCGGCCTGCACCGCGTCCACCCCCCGCTCGCGCAGGAAGCCGGTGAGATAGGCGGTGGACGGGTAGGGCGTGTTGAGCTGCGTC
>ERZ724525.21-NODE-21-length-77411-cov-14.403498_pt1 | contig 77411 bp, 64 predicted proteins | sample MGYA00376058_ERZ724525 | MGnify/ENA primary metagenome ERZ724525 (study PRJEB28724, sample SAMN07190888) | wastewater metagenome | isolation source: influent of sewage treatment plant in Hong Hong | place: USA: Christiansburg, Virginia | collected 2016-03-01 ... | reverse complement strand
AAGGCCAGGGAGGCGAAGGTGGCTTGCTTCATGGGAGTACGATGCTTTATGGCTTGAGTAGTATTTTACCGGCTCTGAATTGATCAGAGCTTCCTTAGGGTCATCGGCGGACGCATAAACCGATTTCTCCCAAGTAAAGCCTTGGATCTTCGCGGCCTCCAGAATGGCGCTGAACTGATTGAACTGCTTGGCAAAAACCGCCCGCGTCGTCAGGTCGTCCGGCAACTTGCTGAAATCCGGGATACCCGCTGCACTGAAAATGGCCGTGATTTCGGCAAAACTTGCGTTCATCCGCGCCAGGTTAATTGGCAAGCGATCTGCGAAGAGGCCAATCGGTTTGTCGCCGGAATAAAGCTTCACGGCGGCAGCGACGTTGCGTTTCATGGAGTGCGGCTTGCGGTAGTAGCGGATGGTGCCAAAAGGTTTGTCCGGCCCGAACAGGCGGTTGGTGCGCGAAAACGCCTGAATGATGTTTTCAAACGCCAGCAGCTTGTCGAGGTAAAGCGTGTTCACCCATTTCGAGTCGAAGCCGGTGAGCATCTGATTCACCACGATCAGCAGATCGAGCCGCATCGAAGGCTCGGCCTCAATGCGTAGGTAAGGCCTTTTGTGGGCGAGGCGGGCGGCCAAGTCCTTTTTGAAATTCGCGTGCGTGCCAAGGTCGAACTTCTGCCCGTAGGCGGCGTTGTAGTCTTCGAGGATTTCGACCAGCCCGTCTGTTTTGAGGGCTGGATCGCAACCGCCGTCTTCATCGCTGATATGTGGATCGAACAGTGCGGTGATTTTCAACGCCGGGCACTGCACCTTCATCAGGCGGTAATAGGTGATGGCTTCCGGGATGCTGCTGGTGGCAAAAATGGCGTGGAATTTACTGTCCTGGCTCAAGGTGACCCAGTTGTCGGCAATGTCTTGAATCACCGCGTTCTGGTGTTCGTCGCGGCTGTATTGGGTGTTGGGCAGATGGTCTTCGATACCGGTTTGATAAACGCCGGCGCTATCCCGGTGGCCAGCCATCGGCACATCATTCAGGTGGCGATTGAAAACCTTCTTTTTCGCAGCATCGGCAAGTGCTTCAGCCACCGTGGCGGCTTTGGCCTTTTCCAGCGCGACAGCCTGCCGTATGTCACGGTCGCGGTAAGTCAGCACCTGATAGGGATCGAAGCCGAGCACATTCTTGTCACGGATGCCGTCGGCGATGCTGTAGCGGTGCAACTCATCGCCGAAAACATCGGTGGTGGTGTTGTCTTTGCGGACGTTCTCCTTATGGATGGGCGTGCCGCTAAAGCCAAACAAAACCGCGCCGGAAAAGCTATTTTTAATATCAATAAGCATGTCGCCAAAGGTGGAGCGATGGCACTCATCAACAATGAACACAATGCGCTTGGCGCGCATGGTCTCCAGATCGTGCGCCTTGAGGCCATTCTCCTCGTCCTTGAGCTTGCTCATTTTCTGGATGGAGGTGACGATCAAAACATCGGCGGGATCGTCGCTCTTTAGTTTTTTGACCAGCACGCCGGTGTGTTCCGTGGCCTGCACCTCGTTGCCGTCGCCGGCGAAGTTGCGATAAGCCTGCAACGTCTGCGTGCCCAGCTCGATGCGGTCGAGCAGAAAAACCACCTTGTCAGCATCTTTGGAATTGGCGATCAGTTGGGCCGACTTGAAGCTCGTCATCGTCTTGCCCGAGCCGGTGGTGTGCCAGATGTAGCCGCCCAAGCGATTCGGGTTTTTCCAGTCGGTCTTGGCTACCTTGTCGGAAATAGCGTGCGCGGCGTAATACTGATAACTGCGCATCACCTTCAGCACACCGTCCGACTCATCGGCCACGGTGTAAAAGCCAATCAGTTGATGCGCCATCGGGATGGACAGCAGGCTGTAGGTGAAGCGCTTCCAATCATTGGCCGGCTCGTTATTGAAGTCCGCCCAATGAAAGGCGTAGTCCTTATTAAATTTTCCATCCGGCCCGGCATTGGCGAAATAAAGCGCCTCGGCGGGCTCCATCGCGACGAAAATTTGGATGAGCGAAAACAGGCCAGTGAAAATGCCCTCACGCGAATACTTCTGGATCTGGTTGTAGGCCTGGCTGACCGGCACACCGCTTTTCTTCAGCTCGATGTGGATCACCGGCATGCCATTGATCAGCAGCAAAAGATCACCGCGCCGCTCGTTTAGTAGCGGCGAGCCGCGGCCATGGCGTGGCTGCTGGACGATCTGGTAGCGGCTTTGCCCGGCGGCGATCTCGTGGCGGTCGTAGATTTTCAGGCTCACTTCCTTGCCGAAATGCAGCGCATCCGCCGGGTTGTCGCGGGTGATGGCGACCGTCTTGCCATTGATGAAACCGTTGAGCTTGAGCGGCGTGCGCAGCGCGGTGATCTGCTCCATGACCTGCTGCATCTCGCCGTCGGTCAGCGGCACCTCATTGAGCCGGTCCTTGCCGCGATTGTTCTCGAAGAGGATTTGCTTCCAGTTCGCCAGCAAGTCCGCCTCGCTCGGGTGCTTGATGACATCCGCGTCGCCCCAGCCGCGCTGGCGCAGCTCGTGGATGACGGCGGCTTCAAATTCGGATTCTTTGGCAAAGGTCATCATGAAATCAAGAATGAGGGCGGTGTTTGAGTTTTTGCTCCAGCGCTTTGAGCGTAGCCTCGTCCTGCTGGTCGGCTTCCTGCGCTTCCTGAGCCTTTCGGCGCTGGTCGTAGTCGAGATAAAGGGCGCTTGTTTTGCGCTCCATTTGCTCATGGCTGATGGAGCCGGCATGGTTCAGTAGCGGGAAGCCGTTGGACGTGACGATCTGATCCACATTCTGCTTCCAGAATTTCATGCGCGTTTCCTGCCGGCTCTTGGCCCGCAGTTCGGCAGTTTCCAGAAAGATGACCACGAGGCGGTTCAGGGTATCAATCTCATCTTCGGTCAGGTAATTCTTGGCGATGAGAATGTCTGCTTTTCGTACCTTGGCCCCCTGCCAGTGCAGGAGCCCAAAGTGCGGATCATCGCCTTTGGCGCGCGCCGTGATGAGTTCGGCAGCGGTTTTTTGGGTGACGGCATAGATCAGCAGGTTTTGCACCGAAGCGAAGAAGAGCTGCGTGGCCTTGTCCGTCTTGTCGTAGTCGCTGGAGAGGGCGAAGAGGTCGCGCACTTTCTGATAGAAGCGTTTCTCGCTGGCCCGGATGTCCCGAATGCGCGCCAGCATCTCGTCGAAGTGGTCCGGGCGGCCGTCCGGGTTCTTCAGGCGCTCGTCGTCCATCACGAAACCCTTGTGCAGGTATTCCTTGAGGATCGTCGATGCCCAGCGGCGGAACTGTACGCCACGGGGCGAGCGCACCCGGTAGCCCACGGCCAGAATGGCGTCGAGGTTGTAGAGCGTGACAGGGCGCTGCACCTCGCGGGGGCCTTCGGTTTGAACTACCGAGGATTCCTCGGTAGTTGCTTCGCGGCTTAGTTCGGCATCCTCGAAAATGTTTTTCAGGTGCAGACCGATGTTGTCCGTGCTGACATCGAAAAGCTCCGCCATGTCGCGCTGCGTCAGCCAGACGGTTTGGTCTTTGGTGCGGAGCTGGATCTGGCTCTTGCCGTCGTCCGTGGTGTAGAGAATGAGCATGGGAATTGGGATATCGTAGAGGCGCAGTGTTAGACGAACATCTTTTCCAAGCAGGCGGATTTGATCTGCTGGAGCTTTTGGAGTTGGGTGGCGTGTTTGGACATCAGCGCGTCGAGCGTGCGGAAGTAGGTGCCGATTTTTTGCTGCTCTTCAAATTTCGGAACTTGGATGAAGAAATTCCCGAGGGCACTTCGTGAAATACGCTGTCTTGTCCCGCCACCCAAGTAATTTTTCACCGTTTGAAAATAGCTATCCAGGGCGCAGTGCTGCACTAAAAATAAAGGATCGCAGTTCTTCGTGGTTCTAACTATTGTGCAATCTACTGCCGTAATAACCCTGTGGGAAAGTTTAGGAACTATGCACGCCCGTCCAGCCGGTTCCGGCAATCTAGAGATAAGAATGTCTCCGGCAAACACTTCTTCGCAGTTTAAGCGTTCAAAAGTATCGAGTGAAATCCATCGTGCTTTGTCTGCCTTATCGATGAATTCGTTAACGCCTACATTTCCAGTTTGTAGAAGTCGAATTCCACTGGCGCTTTGATCTTTTGACTCAATCCAGTCACCGTCAGTAAAAAGATCACACAGTTCACTCAATTTACTTTCCACCCAATCACCCGAGAAGCCTTTGAAGCGAATTTCTGGGATGGTGGCGCCGGGTTGCGGGAACATCTTTTGGAGCATCGCTTTTTTCAGCGTCACCAGCTTGTCATGCTTGCGCTGATGCAGCCCAATCAGACTATCCAGCTCTCGGAAATATTCGCCGATTTGGGTTTGTTCGGTGACGTCAGGAATAGTGACATTTCGCTTCTTCCAGTCTTCAGCGTCGAAGAACAACTTTTCGATGTCGACGCCATAGGAACTCAGAAAGAATTTCTGACGCATAGCTGGCAGGCTTGAGAGGATTGTCAGAAACTCTGTCAAAAGCTTGCTGCTATTGACGGCTACGAGATACTCGTTCGAAACGATTGCACCATCCAGCTTCGGGGGGATCATTCCAGTCGCCCCGTGGACGACCTGGCGCTTGGAAATAACAAAATCTCCAGTCTGGAGTTGATAGTAGTTTTTCACCAATATGTCTCGGCCGAATAGATGGCCGCGCGAAACAACGCCTTCATTGCGTCGCTTGACGGTGATGAGTTCGTATCTCTGATGATCTTTCAATACGATAGGACGCTTCTTTTCAGATAGAACTTCTCCGATTGACTTGTCTTCCCAGTCCCCCTCAAACCCCTTGAAACGAATCTGCGGCACTTTGCTGGCTGTCTGTTCGGTCATCTCAGTTTCCGGCAAGCAAGATTTTCAGTTCCGCGAGGCCTTTGAGGTCAAACTCGTTGGCGTCCAGTTCCTCAATCATGCCCGCCAGCTCGGTTTCTGTTTGCTGGATTTCGCAGGCGTTGTCGGCGTAGGTGATTTGGTACTTTTGCACGAGGGCGTCCAGCTTGCGGGTCAGGCCATCAATCTGCTGATCGGGCAGACCGTGCAGCGCGTCACTGAGGGGCGTGATCCACTTGCGTTCGAGCAGTTCGTGCACCTGCGCGTCACTCAGGCCTTCAATCGTTTTCTTGGTCTTGAGGTGGAGGGCTGCGGCTTCTTGTTTGATGGCGGCTTTCAGGGTTTTCTCTTCGGCGAGCCAGTCGGCGGCCTGGATGATTTTGGCCTCGTAGGTTTCGGCATCGAAGTCGCCTGATTGCTTCGCCTCGGCGAGCAGGAGCTTGGCCTCCTTGGCGACGGCGGCATTGACGAACTTGTCGCCCGCGTCGTTGACGGTGTCGTTGGCCTTTTCTTCTTCGCTGAGGCTCTCCAGAATTTCCTCAAGGGAGGCGGTGATTTCGCTGAGGCGGGTTTCCTTTTCGCGTAGCGCGCCCAGCTCCTTCTTGTGATGCGTCACTTGCACCAGATCGAAGGGCATGATTCGGCCTTTCCAGCCATCTTGTACCTCAACGTCTTTGCCATCCTTCTTTTTGGTGACGAAATGGGGGTCAACGATGCGGGAGGCAGCGAAGCCCTCGGTCTGGAGGATTTCCAGATCGAGGGCAATGGGTTGCCAGTGATCGTCGAGAATTTGGTAGGCCTGGTAACGGTCGATGAGCGGCAGCGGGGCGAGGCGGGTAAATAACTCCGCGCTGATTAGTGCCTCCTGCCGGGGGATTTGCAGGGTGAGCATCTGCGCCAGCAGTGCGCCGCGCAGCCAGGGATTGAAATCGGCAAAGGCGGCGGTGAATGTCTTGCCGTAGTTCATCACCTCGGGATGTTCGCGGGTGGCCCGGGCGAGGTCTTCCACCTTTGGCGCAACGTAGGGCGTGCCCTTGTCGGTAAAGAGGGCGGCGCGCAGGCTGGGAAAGGCTTTCCAGAAATCCGCCAGAGCATCCAGTTCGGTCAGCGGGATGCCGCCAAACATGGAGGCGTAGAGATCCCAGCTCTCCGCTGGCTCGGAGGAATCCACATACCGCGGGATGTTGAGGTTGTAGTCATTGGCCTGAAGCTCGGTCTTGGGCACGAGGCGGCTGTAGCGCGGCACGCTGACGCGCCCGATCACGGTGTCGGTGATTTTTTTGATGTCTGACGCGCGCAGTTTGTTGCTTTTTCCCTCTTTGGCAAAGCCTTTGGAGGCATCCACGATAAGGACATCGCTGCTTTCCCGCTTCTGCCGAAGCACGAGGATGATGGTGGGGATGCCGGTGCCGAAGAAGATGTTGGGCGGCAAGCCGATGATGGTTTCGAGGTGGTCGTTTTCGATGAGGTTTTTGCGGATTGCGCCTTCCTCACCGCCTCGGAACAAAACACCGTGGGGCAAGACGATGGCCATGATGCCGCCCGGCTTGAGGTGGTAAAGGTCGTGCAGCAGAAAGGCGTAGTCGGCCTTGGACTTGGGCGCGAGGCCGAAGCGGGCGTAGCGGGGATCGCTGTCTTTGTGCTGCGGGTCCCACTTTTGCGAGTAGGGCGGATTGGAGACGACGGCGTCGAGGTAGAGCGGGCTGTAGGTATTGACCGGGTCTTGATCGTCGAAGTACGGCCAATCGTCTTCCAGGGTGTCGGCGTTGCGGGTGACGATATTGCCGGGAAGGATGCCGCGCATGACGAGGTTCATGCGCGTGAGGTTGTAGGTGTTTTCCTTGAGCTCTTGGGCGAAGTATTTGATGTTGTCCTGATCTTTGCCATTTGCCGCCATGTGCTTGGCGATCGACTGGCCGATATTGAGCAAAAGCGAGCCCGAGCCGCTGGTGGAGTCGTAAATCTGGATGGTTTCCCTGTCTTTCACATGGTGCGCGATGATCTCGGACATGAGCACGGAAACCTCGTGCGGCGTGTAGAACTCGCCCGCTTTTTTGCCGGCATTGGCGGCAAACATACTGATGAGGTATTCATAGATGAAGCCGAGCACGTCGTAGCCCTGCCGGCCATCCATGGGGATGTCCTTGATGAGCTGGAGCAGTTCGCTGATGGCCTTGGTCTGCTTCGCGGCGGTGTCGCCGAGCTTGCTCAAGCCTGTTTCAAGGGTCTTGAAAATGCCCTCGAAAAGGCGCTTGTGGTTCGGGTGGATGAGGCGGCTGAAGGCGGAGAGGGCATCGCGGACGTGTGAGACATCAAAGTCGCCCTTGTGCTCGATCCAGGTGGAAAACAAGTGCGGGTAGGCAATGAAGTAGCCGATATTGCCTTTGATGTAGTCAACGATTTCGGCATCGTCTTCCGATAGGGCGCGGATTTGCTCGTCGCTGAAGTCTTCGTCTTTGGCGAAGCGCACCAGTTTGTCGGAGAGGTATTTGTAGAAGATGAACCCTAGGATGTAGTCCTTGTATTCATTGGCCTCGATTTTGGAGCGCATCTGGTTGGCCGATTCCCAGATTTTGGCGGCGAGTTGCTGCTTATTCACGGTGGGTGGTCTTTAGTTTTTTATTACGCAGATTGGACGGGATTCGGAGCCGCCGCCGGCGGTCGTAGACGCGACGGGCAGGAATTTCAACTGCAGGTGCCGAAGTATCGCACCCGAAACGTGCCCACGAAAGGCCCACACTCCCACAGCCGCCAGACTGGTGAGACAGGAATTTTCCCCACCGGCGAGCGGTGGTAGCCCACAGACACAGCCCGACCCCACGGGCTGAATACGGCCCCATGCCGCCGCTGAATCTGCCAGATGACCTACCTCGGTAAATTGGCCTTTCCTGTCATTGTTTTTAAGCGTATCCGGAGTTTTGTGTAAAGCGCTCATAGCTATCCGAATCGTGGAAAGTCTGCTCCGGCCAAATCCCCAACGAACTAAATTCTCGCCGTACTCAGCAGTACGAAAATTTGCGGCATGCGCGACGAACCTTGACCAACTGACGTGATGTAGCGAAATCACTAAGTCAGGCCCCTCCCTTCCGACAAGCTCTATGTGTCTGGCTCAGCGCTGATCCCCTTCAACCCAGCCTTGAAAAAGTTCATCCCGGAGTTGAACCGCTTTGAATCGGGCATGAACCCGTTCAAGTCCGCACAACAAACATTCAAAACCGCCTTGAACCCCTTCAAACCCCGCCGGAAAGGGTTTGCTGAAATGATAAACGCCCGTAACCGGGCGTTTCGCAAGTTCAAGTTTCAGGTGAACTCTCTGACCGTGGAGGGCAACCGGATCAAACCGCCTCTTCGGCCACCGGCTCCTTGCGCCGACCCTGACGCGCAAAGCGTACCGAGGCCTGGGCGCGCAGCTCATCCAGCGCCGTGCCCTTGCCGGCCAGCTTGGCAAAACGGTAACCCTCCAGCGCCGCGTTGAAGATGTCGCTGCCCAGCGCCATCTCCGTGTCTTGCGCGCGTTGCGCCAGCGCGGTGATCCGCGCAAATACCGGCCGCAACTGATCCAGCGCCGTCATGTCGGCCGCAAACTCACTGAACACGAATTGCCCCGGCAGAATCTCTGGCGATTGCCCGATCACCTCATACGCCTTGCGCGCAAACATCTCCGATTTCGGCCCCATCTTGCGCAACTCACGCCGCTCATCCACCGACAGCGACACCAAATCCGCAAGCCCGTTCTCCAGCGCTGCCAGCGCCTTTAGCACCTGCTCAATCTGCTCGCCGGACAAAGACAGGGAAACCACGTTCTGGGACATTTTCTTGCTCCTCCTGAATGGAAAGTATCAATGACATTTGCACAATGTGATGCGGTGAGGATTGTGTCGGGAGGGGCTTGAAAATGTCAAATGGGTTTACGGGGCGAGGGGTGGTGCCTTGGTGCGCATTCCGCCAGCATGCAGCGCGTGGCTGGTTTGCGTTTTCAAGCCAGACGACCATGCCGGGCCGTCAAATCCAGATCGATTTGCCGCTCACGGAGCCACTGCCCGATTCCGGAATGCGTGGCGCTGCGCACCCGCCGCGATGCTCAGCGCCACAACAAGCAGCGCTGTGGCGACGCCAAAGGTGATGCGCATGCCGTTGGCAACGGCTTCGGGGGGCGCGCTTGTCATGTCGTTCGACGCTGCTCCGCAGGCGAAGACTGCGCCCATGACGGAGGCGCCGGTGATGAGCCCGAGGTTGCGCGACAGGTTGAGCAGGCCGGAAATGGCGCCACGTTGCTCCGGGCTGACATCTTTCATCACGGCGGTGTTGTTGGCGGTCTGGAAGAACGCATAGCTGGCGGTAATGACGACGAGGGGGGCGAGGTAGCCGGGGATGCCGGACATTGTCGGCAACATGGAGAGCGCGATGGCGCCGGTCGCCATGCCGACGAGCCCCGCCGTGCTGACGCGCTGGGTGCCCAGCCGGTCCACGATGCGCCCGGCAGGGGCGGCGGTCAGTGCGGCCACCGCCGGGCCGACCGACAGGACGAGCCCCACCCGTGCCGCGTCAAGCCCGAGCGAACGGGAGAGGTAGAACGGCCCGACCACCAGTGTCGCCATCATCACGGTTGAAACGAGGGCACTGGTGGCCAGGCTGGCGCTCAACTCAAGCTGGCGAAACATCGCCAGGCGGATCAACGGGGATGTGCTTTTCGTTTCGGCCAACACGAAAAGACCGGCACCGATAAAGGCCACCACAAGCAGCGCCATGTTGAGTGGCCCGAAACTGCCGCGCCCGCTCGTCATGGCCAGCGCATAGGCGGCGAGCGTCAGTGCCAGGAGCAGGGTGCCGATCGTGTCGAAGCTGGGGCGTTCCGTTGTCGGTTTTTTTTGCGCGACGGGCAGGTAGCGATGGGCGAGAAAAAGCGTTAGCGCCCCCAGCGGCAGGTTGATGAAAAATATTGCCCGCCAACCGGGCCCGGCGATCAGGACGCCGCCGAGCGATGGGCCAAGCGCGGTGCCAATGGCCGACATGGTTCCGAGCAGGCCAATGGCGCTGCCGGTTTTTTCTTTCGGCACGGTCTCGCCGACGAAGGCCATGGCGAGGGCCATCATGATGGCTGCGCCAAGGCCTTGCAGCGCCCGTGCCGCAATCAGCAGCCACAAGGTGGGCGCCATGCCGCACAGGAGCGAGGCCAGCGTGAACAGCGAGAGGCCGATCAACAGCAGCCTTCTGCGGCCGATGATGTCGCCCAGCCGGCCGGCGCTGACGATCAGGGTGGTGATGGCGAGCAGGTAGGCGATGACGATCCACTGGACGGCCTGGAAGGAGGCGTTGAAAGCCTGTGCCAGGTTCGGCAAGGCCACATTGGCAATGCTGGTGCCGAGGGACGACAGCAATACGGATAACGCCAGGCTGGCCAGCGCCCAGCGCACCGAAGGGGGTGTTTTGGTGCTGCGAGACGCTGCGGCGGCTTGCCCGGCAATGATGGTTTTCACCGTAGACTCCTTTTGTGTGGGGCGCTCCGGACGGGGCTATCTCTGGATCGTAGGTCCTGGCCGGATATGGCGGAAGGCGCTGCGTTTGCAGGTTGTTGATGCGTCTGGCGCCACCTGTCGAACAAGCACTGCTATCGTTGCCCCATGTCGAGACCTGATCTGAACCTGCTGTTCACGCTGGATGTGTTGCTTGCCGAAGGCAGCGTGGCCGGCGCCGCCCGCCGCTTGCGGCTCAGCCCGTCGGCCATGAGCCGGGCGCTGGCGCGATTGCGCGAGACAACGGGCGATCCTTTGCTGGTCAGGGCCGGGCGCGGTCTCGTGCCAACGCCGCGCGCCATCGAACTGCGCGAGCGCGTCGCTCAATTGGTGCAGGACAGTGAAGCCGTTTTGCGCCCCGCCGAAAAGCTCAATCTCACACAGCTGGTCCGGACTTTCACGCTGCGGACCAGCGAGGGTTTTGTTGAAAATTTCGGACCGGATTTGATCGCCCGCGTCGGCGCGGAAGCACCTGGTGTGCGCTTGTGCTTCGTGCAGAAAGCGGACAAGGACAGCAAGCCGCTGCGCGACGGGCTGGTCGATCTGGAAACCGGGGTGGTGGGGCAGACGACAGCGCCAGAGCTGCGTGTGCAGGCATTGTTCCGGGACCGCTTCATTGGCGTCGTGCGCATCGGGCACCCGCTGAGCCAGGGGGAACTCACGCCTTTCCGTTATGCAGCCGGGCGCCACATCTACGTCTCGCGTCAGGGCAGGGACAAGGGGCCGATTGATGAGGCCCTGGCGGCACTCGGACTGGAACGCAAGATCGTCACCATCGTCGGGGGCTTTTCGACGGCGCTGGCGCTGGCTCGGGCCTCGGACCTGATCGCCAGCGTTCCCGAACGACACACCGGCAACCTGCGCGCCGGCATGCATGGTTTCACCCTTCCGTTCGCCACACCGGAGATCACGGTTTCACTGCTGTGGCACCCGCGGCTGGATGCCGATCCGGCCCATCGCTGGTTGCGTGCTCAGGTCAGGGACGTCTGCGCGGCGCTCCGCTGACTGGATTGGCGCGACACGGCTCCATCCACAAGGGCCGACGGGGGTGTCGGACTGAAGTCCGACCCACAGGTGGGGCCGTGCCAGGCCACGGCATCGCCTGCATATCAAGGCTGCATGTGGTGGGGGATATGGCGGATTACCGCGATTCCCGAGCCGGAAATGCTGCCGCTGGTGTCGCTGGCTTTAGTGATCGGCATGGGCATGTCGCGAAACAGAAAGCGTTCCTGAGCTTGACCTTGCTTGTCGTATATTTTTCTGGATAGGAGAAATTCAAGGGGCGCTCCTTGTGCTTATAGATGTACAAGGAGCGCACGCCTCAAGGGCTAGTGCGGTTTCAGCTGCGACATGGCCTGCCTGACGTAGCCAAGTAGACGCTGGTCTATGCCCGAGCCCTCCAATAACTCAGGATGCTGCGCCATGGCCTCGCGCAGTTTCACCTGAGTCCCGGGATCGTCACCCACATAAGAGCGCACCACTTCCATCCAGCGCAAAGCCAGTTGGTGCATGCGCGGATCATCCGGGGAAACGCCGTCCTCCATATGCTGGAAAACCTCGGCGATCAATGCGGGAAATTTGCTGGTGCCGCGGATATAGTTCTTGCGCAGAAAAATCATCTCTGCCGGCGAAAGATATTCTTGATAGATCGCGTATTTCGTCTCGGCATAAGCCTGCTGAACATAAGCGATTATCTCGAGTGTAACGCCGGTCTGCGCCTGCGCAGCAGGTTCGTTGAAGTGCATCATATTCAGTTTGGCCAGCAAACGCGGATCGCCGTGCGAATCCCGCATAAGCATTGTCATCCAGCATTTCGCCAATGCCAGTGCAGCGGGGCTTTGCGGTGGCACCTTCGTTTCCATCGCCTGTTGCACCGATTGCACCAATTCAGCCCACTCGGCAACGGTACTATTCTCTGCCGTGCTCAACAGTGGGAAACGTTTCTGCTCTTCCTTCGTAAAGTATTTGTCGTACATGTTCATCATCTCCAGAGTTGTTAGCCAGCCGGCAAGTTCCGGTTCCTCTCCCCGCTGCAGCTGCCCCTGTAACTGGACTAGCCGCTCACGCAAGGTCGTGCTTTGCGCGATCTGGCAATCCAGCATCCGGATTTGCTGATCGACGATAGACGAAAGGTGAGTCCCGGGATTTGCCAACACATCCCCGATATTGGCCAGCGACAAACCGAAACGCCGCAATGCCTGAATCTGGTGCAAACGGGCAATGTCGTTACGGTTGTAAAGCCGGTAGCCGCTGTCGGAGCGCGCAGAAGGCGCGAGCAAGCCGATGGCGTCGTAGTGGTGCAGCGTGCGCACAGTGAGCCCGCTGCGTTTGGCCAGTTCCCCCACTCTAAGCAACATCGAATACTCCTTTCTTTACGCGTGCAGCAAGGTTGGAGCCTGACGTCACGTGAGGGTCAAGCGAATCATTTCAGCGCGCCGCCACATGGAGGGTCGTGTGATCGACATAGGAGACATCCAACCACAATGTTCCGTTCTCCTTTTCAAAGGATCGCCGAGGGTTCCTTAGCCGACAATCTGCCACCAGCCCGACAAACTCCCCCTCGGCCCTGATTGCCGGCGTTCCCGAACGACACACCGGCAACCTGCGCGCCGGCATGCATGGTTTTCCCCTTCAGTTCGCCATGCCGGAGATCACGGTTTCATTGCTGTGGCACCCGAGGCTGGATGACGATCCGGCCCATCGCTGGTTGCGTGCTCACGTCAGGGACGTCTGCGCGGCGCTCCGCTGACTTGATTGGCGTCGGAAGCTGCCATTCGGTATTAACCGAGGCCGAGCAGCAGGTATCTGATTCGATCGGTAGAGCTCTATCTTCATGACGTGAAATCCAGACCCATTGCTACTGTAGCTAGCGGTTGAAGGCGGATGCTCAGGAATATTTGGGATAATTGGCCGCCGGAGCTCGAAGGGCCGAGAGTACAGGCAAGTGCCGCTTACCTGCAGTCCATTTGACTGATGGGATGGACGACAGCGTTCTGCGTCCCCATGTTAGATTGCTATCCTCATCTCCTTTGGTTGTTGCCGTTCGGTATGGTCAGAATCTATATCTCTTCGACTAAGGACGACCTGTTTCAGGAACGACAGGCAGTAAAAGAGTGGCTTGTCAGAAACGGTCATGAGCCGGTGGATAGTTACGTGCCGGATAGCGATCCCGTTCTCGAGAGCTGCCTGGCTGATGTGGCAAGCTGCCAGCTATTCATATTGATTCAAGGTTGTCGCCGCGGTTTTGTTCCACTTGATGGCAATCCTGAGCAACTTTCTATCACTCATCTGGAATTTCGGCAGGCGCGGGCATGCAAGATCCCGGCGATTGCCTTGCGGACCACGCGGCCGGATGCTGAACGGTCCAGTTTGTTCAATCCAGAAGCGATGATTGATGTCGTGGCATTTCATCAAGAAGTTGATGCTCTTGTCCGGCCGGGTTTGTTTGCAGATATTGAAGAGTTACTCGAAAAGCTTGGGCAATCGGTGGACGCGGCACTCGGAAAACTCGGCCTGTCTATTCCATCGAATGGTCTGGTTTCCAGCTTGTGCGAGGCATCCGCTGATTTGCTCCAATGGCCCAGCACTTTGCCCGGCGGTCAATGGCTGCCACCACCAGAGTTGGATGAATTACGGGGTGTCTTTGCCGATCAAACACATTCGGTGACGCTGTTGTTGGGTGATCCGGGCTGCGGCAAATCGGCGCTGTTGGCTCATTGGAGTAATGAACTGCTAGCCCAAGGGGTGGCGGTGCTCGGGATCAAGGCCGATTGCTTGCCCAGCGAAGTCATTAATGCGAAGGAGTTGGCCAAAGCGCTAGGCCTTCCCTTGACCGTTGAAGCGATGGTACGGCGCATTGCCCAGGAGCAGCCCATCGTAGTTTTGATCGATCAACTTGATGCCTTGGCTGAGTTGGTTGTTCAGCGACCGGAGCGTCTGAGGGTGATGCTTGATTTGATCCGCGATTTGCGCGGTATCGAGCGGGTCCATGTGGTCGCTTCCTGCCGGATTTTCGAGCAGCGCCATGATCCAGCCCTACGCCGTTTTGAGTTGGATACGCTTACCCTGGCGTTGCCAGAGTGGAGGGTGGTCGAGGCGGTATTGCGTGAACGCGGAGTGAATACCGGAGCGTGGGCCGAAGCGGTGCGAGAGACACTTCGCTCACCCCATACGCTCAATGCGTTTTTGTCCTTGCTGAAGGGAACCCATGAGCCCGACTTGGCGCTGGGACTGCAAAGCTTGCTCCAGCAACTGTGGGATGAGCGGGTTATCCATGCAGACCCCAGCGGGCGACGACGCGAACTGATGCTTGCTCTGGCCGAGAGCATGGCGGAACGGGAAAGCCTGTGGCTGCCGACGGCGCGTTTCGAACGCCTCCAACAGGAATTGCATGACCTGGAAAGGGAAGGGCTGATAATCAAGCCGGAGGGCGAGGGTAAGGTTAGTTTTCGCCATCAGACTTGGTATGAGTTTTTGCGTGCCCGCAGTTTCTTGGAGCAGGGCGGGCGGCTAACCGAAGCGGTATTGGCCGGCCAGAGCCGCTTGCGTATACGTCCTCAACTCTGGCATGCATTGATCTATATGCGCCGTACCGATCCGGGGCTTTACGGGGAGGAATTAGGTCGTTTATGGCAGGCAGGCCTGCGTCCCCATTTGCGAATGCTGCTTGTTGAATTCATAGGGATGCAGCAGGCCCCTCTGCCCTGTGAAGTCCAACTTGCTTGGGGTGATTTTGAAGATCCCTGGTTTCAACCCCGCTTTCTAGGGGCCGTGGCGGGGAGTTTGGGCTGGTTTAAAGCGATGGAGGCGGGGTATTTGCCGCTATTGATGCAACGTCCCGTGAATGAATGTAATCAGGTAAGGAGCCTTCTTGATCGGGCGTTAGCACTGGCGCCGGAAGCAGTTATGGCATTGGTGGAACGCTATTGGTTGCTGAATCCTGCACTGGACACCCAAAGCTGGACTTTGCTGGTGCAGAGCGATGTCGTTCCAACGGACCCGGCTTGGGTGGCAAGGCTGGAAACGATTGTTGGCCGTACCGATTTGGCGGAATGGCATATCAATGAAGCAATCAGCATGGTCAGCGCGGTTTTTCCGGATGAGGCGCCAAGGTTGTTTGTGGCTTGGTTGCAGCGCCACTGGCAGGCTATTCAGAAAGAAGGTGGCAGCCCGGACGCAGTTAGGAAACTCCTCGAGACAGATAGTTTGAGAGATCTTCCGGCAGTTGCCGAAGCAGCGCCTACTGCTTACATCAATGGGGTCTGGCCCATACTGCTGAACTTGTTTGGGGAATCCGCAGCCGAAGAGCATCAGATTCTGATTGGGTATCGTCAATGCGGTGGACTCCTTGAACCTTGGGCGGATGAGGCTTGGCCTCATGAACGGTCGCTGCTTGAGTCCTTTCCTGTGGGGATTCGTGGTTGGGCAAGAAAAGAGCCAGCAACCTATTGCGTATTCATGGCGAAATATCTGGATGTGGATTTGCTACCCATCCAGCGTTTGCTAGTCATGGGATTGGCCGAGTGCGTTGAAACCTGCTCTGGTTTTGCGCTGGACTATATTTGTGCCGACCCTCGGCGATTGGTACTGGGGCCTTATTCCGATCACCATCAGGAGAGCCGGGCTCTGATCAGGGCACTGGTGCCATATCTGGATGATGAACAACTGGCGCGACTGGAAGAAGCCATTGTTGGCTGGCAGTACTACAAGGGCCATTTTTCCGACGACGATGCCAGTGTTCGTTTACGTCGTCTCAGGTCTTGTCGGCAGCATCGCTATCGTTTGTTGCGCACTATCCCTGAAGAGAAATTAAGTGCAAAAGTGCACCAGCTCCTTCTAGAGGAGGAGCGCGCGTTCCCGAAAACAGATGATCAAGATGTTCGATTCACCGGGTTCTCATGTGTCGGTAGTCCGATCAGTGCGGAGCAAATGGCTAGGGCGCCCATAGCGGACATACTCTCGGCGTTTGATGAGCTGATAGACGATACAGGCTGGGGCCATCCGCGTTACTTCATGCAGGGGGGGGCCATCCAGGCAGGCAGGGAGTTGGCAAGGTTATTGGATATTGATCCAGAAAAAGCTATCGAAGTGGTGCGCCGGCTAGCGCCAGGTCGTAATGAACTCCCGGTGAGCGATGTTATTCGGGAGATTGGAAAGGCCATGCTATCTCCCGATGCCGCTTTGGCTTTGATTGAAGAGTTGGTCAAAAAGGGATTCGCGGGAACGGAGTTCAGGCATTCGGCCGCTTACGCTATCGAGGCTTTAGCCTCTTCCTCTATTCAGATGCCGCTGGTGCTGGTGAACGGACTGGAGGGATGGTTGCAATCCGTCGATCCTGCTTCTGAAACTGTCGATCGAGAGGAAAAGAACGATCCTCACAAGAGTTTGCTATGGGGGTATGGAGGACTTTCCTCATTGCCGGGAGGGAACCTGCCGATTTTGTCGGCCCTGTCGAAGATTTGCCTTTCTGCATCACCGCAAGCATTTGAGCGTTGGCTTGAGATTCTGGAGAAGCACCTGACTCGCAGTGAGTCGCCTCCAGTGTGGTCCGCGTTTGCCTGTCATTATTTTCCCTACTTGCATTACGCGGACCATGAGCGCGCCCAAGTTTTTCTTGATTGTCTTTTCGCACGATACCCCTCAATTTTGGAAGAGGTGAGAGTCGCTCGTTTGATGGCCGATCTACAAAATTGGATTTCCCCCGACTACGCTAATCGTTGGTTAGTTGTGATGGCAACGCAGGGGGAGAATGGCCTTCAGGGAAGCGGTGAAGTGCTCATGCTACGGCGCGCTTGGCGCCAGGAAGAGACTTGGCTGAGCGACACGCTGGAGGAGTTGCTGGCTTCAGTCGCCCCGGAGACAGCTTTGCAAAGGGCTGGAGTTGCCCACACGGTGATTCGCATGTGGGAAGAGCCTACTTTACGTGCCCTCGGTCATGGGTATTTGTTGCGTTTGTTGCACAGTGAAGAAAAGCCCGTTCGTGATGCTCTGGGCCAAATTTTTCGTCTCCAATCAGTTTGGCCGCCAGATCGATGGACCTGGGAGTTAATGGATGCACTTGCCGAAAATCCGGCCTTGTTTCTGGATGGGCGCGCGGAGCATTTCCCGGAAATTCTCGAAAGGCTTGTTGAGTACCAGCCGAAACGGGTAGCCCTCTTGGCTCACATGTTGATTGACACGCTTGGGACTCGTCTTGCCGATACGGCTGGCGGCTGGGCTTTTCACTGTAATTCCCTTATTTCTGTAGCCCTTCGTTTGCAGGATATGCCTGGTGAGTTTAGCCTGCGCGGCGTGGAGTTATTCGAGCGCTTGCTGGAGTTCAATGTTTCGACGGCAGCAGAGATGGCTTTGAGCCTGGATCGTCGAACCCCAAATGCCGGGATCCGCCAACGGCGACCCCGGCGTCGGTTCAAACATTGATGCGCCACCCTTGGCGAGTTACAGATTAGCGACATGGCGTATCGGTTTATGTCATGTTTCCCTCGACCTGCCTGCCGAGTCGCTCTCCCGGCTCGATCAGGCGATTGCGACCATTGAAGAGATCTTTGTGCCTTTCGTGTCCCTCTCGGTCGAGGAGATCCGGGGTTTTGCGAGGAAGGGGGCACGTCGGCGCACTTTTGTCGGCAAACGGCGCTGGAGGCGTATGCGCTGATGAAGATGTACGGAAAAGCCGAGTGGCTGTGTGAGTTCCGGCAGGCGATGGCTGTACGCAACCCGGGGCTTGATGTGGCGTGGCCACCAGTTTTAGTGATGGCGGGTCATGAAAGGACGAAAATCACCCGGTTTTCGATCCCGGAGGTCGATTAAATAAGGCGTTCCATTATTTAATCGACCGGATCGGTCGAATTTTCGATGGCAGAGAGGTGTTGTCGTCGATTTTTCTAATTTAATTGTATTCTGCTTCTATTTAAGCCGTTTTCAAGCATGCAGCTATTCGTCAAGATACAACTCACCGGCAAGATCATCACACTCGATGTTGAGCCGAGTGACACCATCGAGAACGTCAAGGGAAAGATCCAGGACTGGGAGGGCATTCCGCTCGATCAGATAGTCCTGATCTTTGCGGGCACGACCCTGGAGGGCAATCAAACGCTGTCCGACTACGGCATTCAGAAGGAATACACGGTGAACCTGGTTCAGCAGACTGCGCAAGTGCCGGGGGTGCCGCTACTGTCGCCTTTCGGCTTGCTGGCCACCACCGCGGCGGTTGGTGTGGGCGCCTTTATCAGGCGTCGGCAGTGGATGCGACAGGTCTAGCCCGATGCAACAGCCTCAAGCAAAAATGCGGGGCCTGGTCCTGCTGGCTTGCGCCGCGCTGACGGCGAATGTGCAGGCCCTCGGCACGGCCAGCCCGGCGGATATTCCGGGCCTGCTGATTGTGGATGCCAGCGTGCCGGCGGAGTACGTGAACACCATCACGTCCGGCGCCGCCGGCAATCAGCCCTTCGAGGCGGGCACGACGGTTTATAAAGTCCACACGACCGAAGCCTTTGTCGCCATTCGTTCCTATTACACGCCTGCCGAGCCCGGCAAGGCCGGGCAGGCCGGGAGCTGGGTTGCGCCGCTGGCCGAAACGCGCGGCCTGAGTCGTGCCGAGCTGATGGATCGGCTGGCGTTGCCGGTCAATGCCGACGGGACGCGGAACAACACTTTTGCACTGGTGCTGGTGCCCGCCGGGGTGACCTTCTGGAGCGGCAAGGCGGGGCCGATCACGAGTTCCAGGGTGGACCCGGTGGGGGCCTACTGGGGCGAGGGCGGCGGCATTCAATACTATGTCGGGCGCAATGCCGGAGACGTGGCGGGCTTTCAGGTGCCGCTCAGGAATTACGTGCTGGCGGCGCCGATGGGCGAGGTCAATCTGCTGGCCTACAGCCCGCGACTCAGCGGCAACGCCCTCAAGGTCGGGCGTTACATGGATGGCCTGACTGTTCAGGCCTACAGCGATCTGGACAAGGTGTTCACGGCGCTGGACATCCTCAATCTGTCCACCGAGCGCGCCGACCCCAGGTTGCAGCAGGCCATCGCCCAGCTGGGGGCGGAGCGTCATGGGGCGCTCGGCCTGGCCGGCCTGCATCAATCGCGGCTGTTCATGGATCAGCTGACGAGCGCTTCGAGCCCCTTTGCGCCGGCCGGCCAGCGTGTGCCGGAAGTCGATGACAAGGGTCGCCGGAGCTGGATCAAGCTGCAGGGCGTGCGCTCACGGCAGTCCTCCGATGCGGAGCGCACCGGTTTCACGCAAAACACCACCACCCTGGTGGCCGGCATGGCGATGCGCCACGACGAGAACTGGACCTTTGGTGCCGCGCTTGGCTACCTGTCGTCGGATCTGGACTGGGCCGACAGTGCGCCCGGGCAGGCCAGGTTGCAGTCCGGCCATGTGGGGGCTTATGCCACTTACCGGGCCGCTGCCGTGATGGCCACCGCCCAGCTCTTCCAGGGCTACAGCAGCATCGACACTCACCGCAGCATCAGCATTCCCGATGCGGGGTTGTGGGCCGGCTATTCGTCGGCGCTGAACCGGACGGCCAGCGGCAACAGCCATGCCTTTGCCACCGGTGCCCGGCTGGATGTGGCCCGCCTCATGGCGGTGCCGCGGGTCAGGCTGGCGCCCTTCCTCGGTCTGGAATACCAGCGCTTCGATCGGCAGCAATTCACTGAAAAGGGCGCCGACAGCATCAATCTGGCGGTGCACGGAAAAACCCTCGAAGACCTGCGCGCGCGCTTTGGTGTTGCCCTCGAATCCCCGCTGGGCACGGCGGCCAGCCTCGATTGGTCGGTGGACGGGCGCCTGTTGACCGCCCCCCGTCTGGGGGGCGGCCGTGGTGCTATTCAGGCGGGTTTCGCAGGGCAGGGCGGCACTTTCTCATCGAATGGGTGGGCCGCTCCTGCCGTCCTTAACCAGATGGGTATCGGCCTGTCGGGGCGCAGCAAGCACTCCGACCTGGCGCTGGCTTACCACTACGAGCGCGGCGCCGGCTTCGCGTCGAGCGCCTTGCTGGCCAAGGCCGACTGGCGCTTCTGACGACGCGCGCAGGGTGGGTCAGTAGGTCAGGCAGATCTTGCCGAAGTGCGCCCCGGAAGCCTGGTGGCGGAAGGCATCGGCGATCTTTTCGAGCGGGAAGCTGGCGTCGATGACGGGGCGCAGGCCGCTGGCTTCGATGGCCCGCACCATGTCGATCTGCTGCCGGCGGTTACCGACAACCAGGCCTTGCAGGCGCGCCTGCTTGAGCATCAGGGCGATGGTCGGCACATCGCCGCTGATGCCGGTCAGGATGCCGATGAGGGCGATGTGTCCGCCCACCCGCACGGCGGCGATCGACTGGGGCAGGGTGGCCGGCCCGCCCACTTCGACCACGTGGTCTACGCCGCGGCCGCCGGTCAGCTCGAAAGCCTTGGCACCCCAGTCGGCGTGGGTCTTGTAGTTGATCGTGTGATCGGCGCCGAGGGCGCGCAGGCGTTCGAGCTTCTCGTCGGACGACGAGGTGGCGATGACCGTTGCGCCCATGGCCTTGGCAAACTGCAGCGCAAAGATCGACACGCCACCGGTTCCCATCACCAGCACCGAATCGCCCGCCTTCAGGCCGCCATTGACGACCAGCGCGCGCCAGGCGGTGAGGCCGGCGGTGGTCAGGGTGGCCGCTTCGGCATGGCTGTAGCCGGCCGGGGCGTGGGTGAACCAGTGCGCCGGCTTCACGATCCATTCGCGGGCATAGCCGTCCACGCCATCGCCCGGCGTGGTGGCAAAGTCGCTGACCGTCGGCTCGCCATCGAGCCAGCCCGGAAAGAAGCACGACACCACGTGATCGCCGACCTTGAATTCGGCGACGCCCGCACCAACCGCTTCCACCACCCCGGCACCGTCCGACATGGGAATCCGCCCGTCGGCTGCCGGCAGAATGCCGACCGCCACGGCGTAATCGTGGAAGTTGAGGGAACTGGCATGCACGCGCACGCGTACTTCGCCCGGACCGGGTTCGCCCGGGGCGGCGCCATCGATGAGTTGCAGGTTGTCGAGTGCTGCGGGACTGCGCAGGGTGATCACTTTCATTACAACGACTCCTTGGGAATGGATGGGGCGATGCTTGTCGCCAATCTTGTTGTCGGACGGCCGATGAGCTGGCTCAACTGACGGCTGTCGTCGAACAGCCCGCCCTTCGAGGCGCCCACGTCGGAATCGGCCAGCAGGGCAGCGAGCCCTTCCGGCAGGCCGGCACCGAGCAGAATCGCCTTGTAATCGGCTTCGGGCAAGTCTTTGTACGCAATTTCCTTGCCGGACTGTGTTGTTATTTCAGCGGCCAGCTCGGCCAGCGTGTAGGCCGTATCGCCGGCCAGTTCGTAGACGCGTCCGGCCTGGTCGTCCTGCGTCAACACGGCAGCGGCGGCTTCCGCGTAGTCGGCGCGGGCCGCCGAGGCGATGCGCCCGGTGCCGGCACTGCCCAGCAGCACGCCGTGGGCGAGGGCGGCCGGCACGCTGGCGGCGTAGTTCTCGGTGTACCAGCCGTTGCGCAGGATCACATGGGGCAGGCCCGAGGCACGTAGCAGGGCTTCGGTTTCCTGGTGTTCGGCGGCCAGCCCGAGGGGCGAGACGTCGGCATGCAGCAGGCTGGTATAGGCCAGCAGCTTTACGCCGGCGCGTTGGGCGGCGTCGATGACGGCCCGGTGCTGGGGGACCCGCTGGCCGACTTCGCTGGAGGAGATCAGCAGCAGCTTGTCGGCGCCCTGGAAGGCGGCATCCAGCGTGGCGGGCTGGGTGTAGTCGGCCTGCCGGACCTGTACGCCGCGGGCGGCCAGGTCACTGACTTTTGCGGGGGTCCGTACGGCGGCGACGATTTCGCTGGCGGGGAGCGTGTGCAGCAGGGCTTCGATGACGAGGCGGCCGAGTTGGCCGGAGGCGCCGGTGATGACGATCATGGTGCAAGTCCTTTGTGGATACGTTGGGAGCTGGCAGAATAATTCCCTAACTTACTTTTAGTAAGTACGTACCTGAAGGTAAGTGCCCATGAGCGAAACCGATGTGCCCCTGACTTCTCCCGCGACCTTGTCTGAACAGATGCGGCGTGGCGAACTGTTTTCTGCCGACTGTCCGTCGCGGGATGTGCTCCAGCATGTGACCAGCCGCTGGGGCGTGCTGGTGCTGGTGGCGCTGCTGGCCGGCACGCATCGCTTCAGCGACTTGCGGCGCAAGATCGGCGGTGTCAGCGAGAAAATGTTGGCGCAAACCCTGCAGTGGCTGGAGAGCGATGGCTTCGTGCTGCGCAAGTCCTACCCGGTGGTGCCGCCGCATGTCGAATACAGCCTCACGCCGCTGGGGCTGGAGGTCGCGCGACGGGTCGAAGCGCTGGCCGACTGGATCGAAGGCAACCTGCCCTCGATCATGGAGGCACGCAGGCTGCGCAATTAGCCCGGCCCCTTATCCGCGGGTCGGGCGGAGGCGGGGAGTTCAGAGCTTGCGCTCGAAGAAGCGGACCAGTCGTTGTCGCGCCTCATGGGCTTTGGCAACGTCGGGGCGGATGTCGATGCGGGCTGCTGCATTGAAGCGGTCAGCGCCCAGGTGGCCGAAGGGGTCGTAGGGCTTGAAGGACACCTGCAGTTTGTCCCAGGCGTGATAGGCGCCGTCGTAGGTCACCACGTCGATGTTGCGTTGCTCCGCCGCGGTCAGACTGGCCTTGAGATTGATACAGCGCTGGGCGCTGTTGTCCGCCGTGGTGGCCCGGTCGTAGTCGTCCTGGGTGCCGATCTGTATCAGTACCGGTGCGCCGGTGAGCGGGTTGCCGGCCGTTGCCCCGAAGGCGGAGTAGGGAATGTTGGGGTTGTTGTAGGCGTAGCACACCGGGTAGTGCGCCACGTGAGCCTTGAAGCGCAGGGTGCCACCGACGGCGCTGGCCACGTTGTTGCTCGCCGAGGCCATGGCAATCACGCCGCCCCACGAGAAACCGAGCACGCCGACGCGTTGTGCATCGATGCCGGCTTGTGTGCCCAGAAAACGCAGTGCCGAGAAGGCGTCGGGGTAGGTGAGGGCCGGCAGGGCAGGGCGGCTGGCGCCATTGCTTACGCCGCGGGCTTCCCACATGTCGATTTCCAGTGTGGCGATGCCGGCCGCATGGAGGGACTCGGCATGGAAGTCGCCGCGGGCATCGACGCCCGACGAGCCGTGGAGGATCAGTACTGCCGGCAGACCAGGGCGGGGGCTGTTGCGTTCGTGTGCCCGCCGGCAATCCGCCGGTATCTGCAGCTTGCCCTTCACGGTGAGGAGCCCGTTGGGCACGACTTGTCCGCTGCTGTTGATAATCAGGTTGGGAGACTGGAATTCAACGAAGGAGATGGCCGGTCGCACGTTACGCCGGCAGTTGTCGTCATCATCGGCAAGGGCGGGTGCCGCATGAGCGGCGAGCACGGTCAGGACGGACAGGGCTGCACGGGGCGTGAGATGCACGGGGAATACCTCGATGGAAAATGATGTTGGAGAAAGACGCGGGCGTGTCTTCTCTGAACCATAGTCAAGATTGCTGGCGGTATTCAAGGTAAATAGGGCGCGGCGGGGCGTGCCGGGGCTTAGCGGCGCGATCCGGGGGAAGTCTTCTTGTATTCCTCGACGCTCTCCAGAAAGGCCGCGAGGATCGGTGACTGGTCGTTCTTGCGGTAAATGCAGCTCAGGTCCACGTGGAAGTTGGGCGGGGTTTCGGTGAGCGGCAGGTAGACCACGCTCGGAAACTGCAGCGTGGTGGCCGACTCGGGTACCAGGCAGACGCCAAAGCCGCCCGCCACCAGGGCCACGCCGGTGACCGCATCGCCTACTTCCTGCGAGATCTGCGGCTGGAAGCCGCTTTCGCTGCACAGACCGATCACCCGGTCGATGAAGCTCGGGCGCGCGCCGGTGGGGAACAGGACCATCGGATGGTCCTGCAGGTCGGCAAAGCGGATGCTCGGCTGGCGGGCCAGCGGGTGGTCGGCATGGATGGCCAGCAGCAGGTCTTCGATGGCGACCTGCTGGACGCCGATGTCCTCCAGCGGGGTCAGCATGCGGTTGAAGCCGACCGAGATGCGGCGCTGGCGCAGGGCCTCGATCTGCTCGGCCTTGGTCATGGTGTGCAGCACCACCTTCACGTCCGGGTGGTGGTTGCGAAAGGCCAGCAGCAGCTTGGGAATGGCGTCGAGGATGGCCGAGCCGAAGATGGCTACGTCGAGGCGCCCGAGCTTGCCCTGACCGGCCCGCTGGGTGCGCTCGGTGGCCTGTTCGACCAGCGAGCGGATGTTGCGCGCTTCCTCCAGAAACAGCTCGCCGGCCTGGGTCAGTTCCATGCCCCGCGGGGTGCGGATGAACAGGGTGACGCCGAGTTCCTCTTCAAGCTGCTGGATCTGCCGGGTCAGGGGCGGCTGCGAGATGTGCAGCCGGGCGGCGGCCCGTCCGATGTTCTCCTCTTCGGCAACGGCGACGAAGTAGCGCAGATGGCGCAGATCCACTTTTTTCTCCTTTTGTCCGGTGTGGCCGGAGGCCGGATTCGATCATACCCAGAAGGTATCGGTGAGGGGAAATAATGGTATTGGACGGTAATCCTCCCGAGCGATAACTTGCGTCCCAACCCGCTGCGCAACAGGCCCAAGACCTTTACCGCGAGACGGGCAACAAGACACACCACGCATGAGGAGGAAGACATGAACAAGCGTTCTTGCAGGAAAGGTGCGCCGCTGCCGTTTGCTGTGCGAAACGGTCGCCTGGTGGCGGCCATTGCCGCCGCCGCGGCCCTGCTGGCGAGTGGCGGAGCAGCTGCCGTCCAGATCGATACCGGCAATACGGACGTCATGATGTCCTGGGACAACACGCTCAAGTACAGCGCCGCCTGGCGCGTGCGTGACGTGAAATCATCGGTGGCCGACAACTCCATCGGCCCCCAGGCCAACACCAACGACGGCGACCTCAATTTCGGCAAGGGCCTGATCTCCAACCGCCTCGACCTGCTCTCTGAACTGGAATTCCGCTACAAGAAGGAGTTCGGTGCGCGGATCAGCGGCGCTGCGTGGTACGACGACGTTTACAACCGCGGCAACGACAACCCGGGTGCCCTCGGTGGCGCGCTGGTCAATTCCCGCACCGCCGGCTACGACGAATTCACCCGTGACACCGCGCGTCTGCACGGCCGCAAGGTCGAGCTGATGGATGCCTTTATTTACGGCAACTTCGCGCCGGGCGACACCGCCGTCAACGTGAAGGCAGGCCGCTTTACCCAGCTCTACGGCGAGAGCCTGTTCTTTGGCAGCAACGGCATTGCCGGCGCCCAGACGCCCCTCGACCTGATCAAGGCGCTGTCGGTGCCGAACTCCCAGTTCAAGGAAATCGCTCGCCCGGTGGGCCAGGTGTCGACGCTGGTGCAGTTGAGCCCGACCCTGTCGATCGGCGCCTACTACCAGCTTGAATGGCGCAAGTCGCGCCTGCCGGCAGCCGGCAGCTACTTCAGCTTTGCCGACTTTGTGGATGAGGGCGGTGAATCGCTGATCCTCGGCCCGGGCGCGGTGGTGTTCCGTGGCCGCGACATCGAGCCGCGCAATTCGGGGCAGGGTGGCTTCCAGGCCAAGTTCAAGTCGGGTGACTTCGAGTACGGCCTTTACGCCGCCCAGTACCACGACAAGATGCCCCAGTTCTACGCCCGTCCGGGCGTCAATGTGCGGGCCGGCAGCGTGGGTGATTACGTTCAGGTGTTTGCCGAAAACATCCGCACCGTCGGCGCCAGCATCAGCACCCTGGTCGGCGAGACCAACGTGGCAGCCGAGTTGTCCTTCCGCGACAACATGCCGCTGGTGGCGTCCGGCAACGCAGTGATCGCCAGCGCCGACGCCAACGGCAAGAACCGCAACGCCTACCCCACCGGCAAGACGATGCACCTCAACGTGTCGGCGATCAGCGTGATGGGCGCCAGCGCCCTGTGGGAAGGCGCGTCCTTCCTCGGCGAGTTCGCCTTCAACCGCCGCCTCTCCGTCAGCGACAACGCCAATCAGCTTGACCCGCTGGCCACCAAGGACGCCAGCGCGATCCAGTTCATCTTCCAGCCGGAATACTTCCAGGTGCTGCCGGGCATCGACCTGCAGGTGCCTATTGGCGTGAGCTACGGCATCAGCGGCCGCTCGTCGGTGAATGGCGCGCTGTTTCCGGCCGAGCAGGGCGGCAACGTCAGCATCGGCGTGAAGGGCGACTATCAGAAGACCTGGCAGGCCGGCCTCAACTACACCCACTACATCGGCTCTGCCGGTTCGGTGGTGCGTTACGGCACGGCCGTGCCCGAGCTGTCCTACCAGAACTTCCATGGCGACCGCGACTTCGTGTCCCTGTCCGTCCAGCGCACCTTCTGATCAGAATTAAAAGGAGACATCCATGAGTAACAAGACGATTCTCGCCACCGCGCTGGTGGCCCTGCTGGCCGGCGGCCAGGCCGCCAACGCCGCCGTGACCGCCGACGAAGCCGCCAAGCTGAAAACCACGCTGACCCCGCTGGGTGGCGAAAAGGCCGCCAACAAGGACGGCAGCATTCCGGCCTGGACCGGCGGCATCACCAAGCCGCTGCCGGGCAAGAAGCTGGGCGCCATCCCGACCCAGATCTTCGCCGACGAAAAGCCGCTGTTCCAGGTCACTGCCAAGAACGCCGCCCAGTACGCCGATCTGCTCTCCGACGGCACCAAGGCCCTGCTCGCCAAGTACCCCGAAACCTTCCGCATCGACGTCTACCCCAGTCACCGCACCGCTGCCGCGCCGCAGGAGGTGTACGACAACGTCGCCAAGAACGCCACCCGCTGCAAGACCAAGGACGGCGGCTACTCGCTGGAAGGCTGTATCGGCGGCACACCCTTCCCGATTCCGAAGGAAGGCGTCGAGGTGATGTGGAACTACCTGATGCGCCTCGAAGCCGAGTCCATCGAGTACCGCTTCAAGAACATCGTCAGCGGTTCCGACGGCGCCAAGACCCTCGCCACCCGCAACGAGATCGCCTTCCAGTATCCCCAGTACTACAAGGAGGCGACCCCCGAGAGCTGGTCCGGCGAGTACGCCCTGCTGCGCTTCAACACCCTGGAGCCGCCGTTCAAGGCCGGTGAGTCGCTGGTCATCCGCGACAGCATCGACATGAAGCAGTCGCGCCAGGCCTGGCAGTATCTGGTCGGCCAGCGCCGCGTGCGGCGTGCGCCGACGGTGTCCTACGACACGCCTGACTTCGTGGCTTCCGGTGCCAACTACTTCGACGAAGTGCAGGGTTTCTTCGGCGCCCTCGACCGCTTCCAGTGGAAGCTCGTCGGCAAGAAGGAAATGCTGATTCCGTACAACAACAACGGTTTCATCGGCGCCAAGCTCGACGACGCCATCGGCAAGCATCACCTCAACCCGGACGTGGTGCGCTGGGAAAAGCATCGCGTGTGGGTCGTCGAAGGCGCGGTGGCCGCCGGCAAGCGCCACGCGGTGCCCAAGCGTCGCTACTACCTGGACGAGGACACCTGGTTGATCGGCCTGGCCGACGGCTTCGACGCCGAGGGCAAGCTGTGGCGCACCACGCAGGTCACGCCCTTCGTCGTGCCTTCGCTGCCCGGCACCATGATGAAGACCGCCACCGTCTTCAACCTGCAGGCCAACACGATGAGCGTCATTCAGGCGCTTAACGACGAGGACTTCAAGATCGTGCCGCGCAAGAAGGAAACCTACTTCACCGGCGACGCCGTGGCCGCCGAAGCCGCCCGCTGATCTTCTCCTCCCCGTCTGACCGGCACGCGCCTCCACGGCGCGCTGCCGGCGGACGAAATCTTCTCTGCGGTCCGCCGTGGCCCGGGAACAGGTATTCAAGATGCAAGCCTTCATCTCCGGTCGTCGGTCGGTCCGCCTGGCCGCGACCCTCTCATTTCTCGCGCTCGCCGTGCCCGCTGCCTGGGCCGCCGAAAGCCGCGCCGTGGCCGACCTGCTGGCACAGCCCGCCCAGGCCAACACCCGCGCCGTCCATTCGCTGCAACTGTCGGTGGCGCGTGCCGGCACGCGTCTGGTGTCGGTGGGCGAACGCGGCCTGGTGCTGCTGTCCGACGATGGCGGCAAAAGCTGGCGGCAGGCCAAAAGCGTGCCGGTCAGTGTTGCGCTGACCGCGGTGCATTTTGTTTCCGACAAGCTCGGCTGGGCCGTTGGCCATAGCGGCGTCGTGCTCAACAGCATCGACGGTGGCGACACCTGGCTGCGCCAGCTCGACGGCCTGAAGGCCGCGCAGATCGTCGCCGAAAACGCCCGTGCGCTGGCTGCTGCCGGCGGCGATGGCGCCGCCCGTCACCTGCGCGAAGCCGAAGGCCTGCTGCAGGACGGCCCCGACAAGCCCTTCCTCGGCGTGTACTTCGCCGATGCCAAACAGGGCTGGATTGTCGGCGCCTATGGTCTGGCCCTCGCCACCGTTGATGGTGGCGTGAGCTGGCAATCGCTGATGGGGCGCATCCCCAATGCCGGTGGCAAACACCTGTACGCCGTGCGTCAGGACGCCGGCAGCCTGCTGATGGCCGGCGAGCAGGGTGTGCTGTTCCGCTCGATCGATGGCGGCGTCAGCTTTCAGAAAATCACCACGCCTTATGCCGGCACCTTCTTCGGCGCGCTACCGGTGGGCACCAACGGACTCCTTGCTTACGGGCTGCGCGGCAATGCCTGGCGCAGTGACGATGGCGGCGCCAACTGGGTACGTCTCGAACTGGCCCAGCCGGTAACGCTGACCGCCGCCCTCAAGCTTGCCGATGGCGGCCTGCTGCTCGCCGACGAAAGCGGCCGGCTGCTGCGCGGCGATGCCGGCGCTACCCGTTTCGCTCCGCTGGCGGCGGCGCCACGGGCCGGCCTGACCGGCATGATCCAGGCTGCCGACGGTGGTCTGGTGGTTTCCGGGGCTCGCGGCGTCAGCCGTATCGAGCCCGCAACCCTTACTGCGGAAGCACAGAAATGAGCCACGCTCACGACATTCCCGAAGGTGTGGTGATCCGCGATATAGCGGATTTCGACACCCGCTCCGGCACGCTCCCCGAGCGCCTGCTGTTCAACAACCGGCTGGTCATCGTCGTGCTGTGCGCGCTGATCAGCGCGGTGCTCGGCTACAAGGCCCTCGGCCTGTCGCTGAACGCCGCCTTCGAGAAGATGATCCCGACGAAGCACCCGTACATCGTCAACTTCCTCGAAAACCGTGGCCAGCTGGCGGGCATGGGCAACAGCCTGCGCATCGCCATCGAAGCGAAAAACGGCGACATCTTCGACCCGGAATATCTCGACACGGTGAAGAAGATCTCCGACGAGCTGTTCCTGTACCCCGGCGTCGACCGCCCCTACATGAAGTCCTTGTGGACGCCTTCGGTGCGCTGGACCGGCGTGACCGAGGAAGGCCTCGACGGCGGCCCGGTGGTGCCCGACGACTACGACGGTTCCCCGGAAAGCCTGGCCCAGGTGCGTCTCAACGTGGAACGCTCCGGCGAGATCGGCCAGCTGGTCGCCGCCAACTACAAGTCGAGCATCGTGCTGGTGCCGCTGCAGGACAAGGTGGCCGAAAGCGGTGCGCGCATCGATTACCACGAGCTCTCGCAACGCATCGAAGCCCTGCGAGCCAAGTACGAGTCCGACAAGATCGCCATCCACGTCACCGGCTTTGCCAAGGTGGTTGGCGACCTGATCGAAGGCCTGCAGCAGGTGCTGCTGTTCTTCGCCGCGGCCATCGCCATCTGCACGGCGGTGCTGTTCTGGTACACCCGCTGTGCCCGCAGCACCCTGCTGGTGGTGCTGTGCTCGATGATTGCCGTGCTGTGGCTGCTCGGCCTGCTTCCCACGCTGGGCTACGAGCTTGATCCGTACTCGGTGCTGGTGCCCTTCCTGGTCTTCGCCATCGGCATGAGCCACGGCGCCCAGAAGATGAACGGCATCATGCAGGACGTGGGGCGTGGCACCCACAAGCTGGTGGCGGCGCGCTACACCTTCCGGCGTTTGTTCCTGGCCGGCATGACGGCGCTCTTGGCCGACGCGGTGGGCTTTGCGGTGCTGATGGTCATCGACATCCAGGTGATCCAGGATCTGGCCATCACCGCCAGCATCGGCGTGGCCGTGCTGATCTTCACCAACCTCGTGCTGCTGCCGATCCTGCTCAGTTACACCGGCGTCAGCCCCGAGGCCGCCCGCCGCAGCCTGCAGGCCGAAACCCTGGAAGCCGCCGACGGCAGCCACAGCAAGCATCCGTTCTGGGCCTTTCTCGATCTCTTCACCCAGCGCAAGTGGGCGACCATTGCCGTGCTCGTCGGCACTGCGATGGGCATCGCCGGGCTGGTGGTGAGCTTCCAGCTGAAGATCGGCGACACCGACCCGGGCGCCCCCGAGCTGCGTCCCGACTCCCGCTACAACCGCGACAACGCCTACATCGTCGCCAACTACGCGGCCAGCAGCGACGTGTACATCGTGATGGTGAAAACGCCGCAATACGCCTGCGCCCACTACGACACCCTGACCGCCGTCGATGAACTGGAACGCCAGCTGCAGCAACTGCCCGGTGTCGAGGCGACCAGTTCGCTGGCGGGTCTGGCCAAGGTGGCCAATGCGGGCATGAATGAAGGCAGCCTGAAGTGGTCGGAAATCCCCCGCTCGCAGGACAACCTCAATGCCATCATCACCCGCGCCCCGCGCGAGATGTTCAACCAGAACTGCGACCTGCTGACGGTGTACGCCTACCTCAAGGACCACAAGGCCGACACCCTCAACAGCGTGGTTGGCGTTGTCGAAGCCTTTGCGGCCAGCCATGCCACGGCAGACCTGCGCATCCTCAATGCCGCCGGCAATGCGGGCATCGAGGCGGCCACCAACATCGTGGTGAAGAAGGCCAACGTCGAGATGCTCGGCCTGGTGTATCTGGCGGTGATCGTGCTGGCCTTCATCACCTTCCGCTCCTGGCAGGCGGTGATCTGCGCGGTGCTGCCGCTGATGCTCACCTCGGTGCTGTGCGAGGCGCTGATGGTGTGGCTCAACATCGGCGTCAAGGTCGCCACGCTGCCGGTGATTGCGCTGGGCGTGGGCATCGGTGTGGATTACGCGCTGTACATCATGACGGTGACGCTGGCGCGCCTGAAGGGCGGCATGAGTCTCTCCGAGGCCTACTACAAGGCGCTGACCTTCACCGGCAAGGTGGTCGTGCTGACCGGCATCACCCTCGGCATCGCCGTCGCCACCTGGGCCTGGTCGCCCATCAAGTTCCAGGCCGACATGGGCATCCTGCTCGCCTTCATGTTCATCTGGAACATGCTCGGCGCCTTGATCCTGCTGCCGGCGCTGGGCCACTTCCTGCTGCGCCCGAAGAAGCTTGTGACGGTCTAGGAGAACACACATGTATAAGCACCTGCTCGTACCCCTGGACGGCTCCGAACTGTCCACCAGCCTGGTCACCCAGGCCGTCGAATTTGCCCGCACGCTGGGCGCCCGCATCACCTTCTTCACCGCCCGTGAAGATGTGGGCAGCTCCGGTGACGGCGCGCTCTTACGCAGCCTGTCGCCCGAAGCCTTCGTCGAAGCGGCTGCCGGCGAGGCCAGCGCGATTCTTGCCAAGGCGCTCGCCGCTGCCGGCGCCTTCGGGCTCACCAGCGACGCCGTGGCCCGCACCGGCGCGCGGCCCTTCGAGCTGATCCTCGACGTGGCGGCGGAGAAGGGCTGCGACCTGATCTTCATGGCGTCCCACGGGCGCAAGGGCCTGAAGGCTCTGATGCTCGGCTCGCAGACCCAGAAGGTGCTCGCCCACAGCACGCTGCCGGTGCTGGTGGCCAGTGTCGAGAGCAACGTGGCCGGCAGTGCCGCCGAAGCCGCCATCGGCATCATCAAGGACGAACACCGGGCCATCGCCGCCGTCATCAACGGTCTGCGCCGGCTTGCCGTGCAACTGCGTGAAGCCGGCGCCGCGCCCGATCTCGACTTCCTCGCCGCGATGGTGCATTACATCAAGGCCTTCCCCGAAGTGCAGCACCACCCCAAGGAGGAACAGTTCCTCTTCAAGCTGCTGGCCAGACGCACCGACGAGGCGGCCTCACTGATCGCCTCGCTGGAACAGGAGCACCGCGACGGCACCCAGCAGATCGACGACATCGAGACGCTGCTCGGCCAGTCGCGCAGCGATGCACAGCAGTTCGGCGAACTGGCCGCCGCCATCGAACGTTTCACCGACGCCCAGTGGCGTCACCTCAGCACCGAAGAGAAACTGATTCTGCCGGCAGCCCGCCGTCATCTGCTGGACGACGACTGGCGCGAGATCGAAGCGGCCTTCCGCCAGAACGCCGAATTCCGTGTGGGTAGCGAGCGCGACGAGGCGTTCAAGCTGCTTTTTGTGCGCCTGATGAACATGGCATCGGAGGACGCCCGGCCTTGAAAAACGTGCCCCTCGGTGGCGTAGGTCGGCGAGCTGTAGAGGGTTAAAGTACGGCCCAAGGACGGCTCGACGAGGCCGGGGGAGACAAGAAATGGCACCGCCAAAGAAACTGATCGAGCAGTTCAATCTACGCTCGCGATTGCGCTTCAACGTGGACCAGGGACAGATCTGGCTCGACGAGAGCCGCATGTTGCTCTTCCACGCCCGCGCCATGGGCGCGCTGCGCCGCGAGCTTTTTGATTCGCTGGGCGTCGAGCGCGCCCGCGGCCTGCTGGTGCGCATGGGCTTCGCCTCCGGCCAGCAGGATGCCGAACTGGCCAAGAAGCTCTACGGCGCGGGCGACCCCTACGACGTGTTCCGTATCGGCCCCGAGCTGCACGCCTTCGAAGGGCTGGTGAAAGCCACCATCGTGCACGCCGAACTCGACTGGGAAAGCGGCAGCTTTGTCGGTAACGTGGAATGGGAGAACTCCTGGGAGGCCGATTCCCACCTGCAGCAATTCGGCGTCGGCGAAGACATGGCCTGCTGGAGTCTGGTGGGCTACGCGTCCGGCTACGTCACCCAGTTCTTCAACCGCTTCATCGTCTTTCGCGAAACCGCCTGCATCGCGCGGGGCGATGCCCAGTGCCAGGTTGTCGGCAAACCGGTCGAAGCCTGGGGCGACGACGCCTACCTCAACTACTTCAAACCGGAAAACCTCCAGGGCCAGCTTGACGAGATGCGCGAGGAGCTGTGCCGCTTGCGCAAAACCCTGTGTACGGTCGAATCCGCCGGCAACCTGATTGGCGCATCCACCGGCTTCCGCGGGGCGTTCGATCTCATCAGCAAGGCCGCCAGCAGCCCGATCACCGTGCTGCTACTCGGCGAAACCGGCGTCGGCAAGGAAATGTTCGCGCGCTGGATTCACGACCACGGCAACCGCTCCAGCCAGCCCTTCGTGGCCGTCAACTGTGCGGCCATTCCCCACGACCTCATCGAATCCGAACTCTTCGGCGTGCAGAAAGGCGCCTACACCGGCGCCCAGACATCCCGCCCCGGGCGCTTCGAGCGCGCCCACGGCGGCACCCTGTTCCTCGATGAAGTCGGCGATCTGTCGCCCGCTGCGCAGGTCAAGCTGCTGCGCGTGCTGCAAACCGGCGAGATCGAACGCCTTGGCGACGACCAGACCCGCAAGATCGACGTGCGCCTGGTGGCCGCCACCAACGTGGACCTCCAGCAAGCCATCGCCGCCGGGCGCTTCCGTGCCGACCTGTATTACCGCCTCGCCACCTACCCGGTGGTGATCCCGCCGCTGCGCGACCGCCGCAGCGACATCCCGCTGCTCGCCGCCTCGCTGCTCGAAAAGTACGAAGACTCGTACCACAAGAAACTCCAGGGCATCAGCGACCGGGCCATGCAGGCACTGATGAGCTACCAGTGGCCCGGCAACGTGCGCGAACTGCAAAACCTGATCGAACGCGGCGTATTGCTCGCCCCCAACGGCGGCCTCATCGAGATCGACCACCTGTTCGCCGGCGGCGCCCCGGCGACGACCGGCGCCGAAGTGGATCGCGCCGGCCTTGTCGGCAACGAAGGCGACGCCAGCCGTAGCCGCCTGTGCGAAGCCATCCTGCAGGACGGCTTCGATCTGGAACAGCATGAATCCCGGCTACTGGAGCTGGCGGTGCAGCGGGCGGGGGGGAATCTCACGCATGCGGCAAAGCTGCTGGGGATTACAAGGCGGCAGCTGGCTTATCGGTTGAAGCAGGGGGTGGAGGGTTGAGGGAGAGTTGGCCGTGGGCCTGTGGCATACGGGGCTGATTGGGTGGCGCTCCGGAGAGATGAGATGGCGTGTAGTGTTGAGGCGATTCGTGGAACGATTCACCTGCTGGGTAACGGTGTTCTCATGATTCAGAACGGCGGCGGTCTCGCTATTAAAATTGAAACGCGGGTGTTCATGCCGATGTGAGCGGTAACCGCCGGTCTGTCGGCGCCCACCCCGTCGATGGAAGGGACGGGCGCACCACGCTGCTGCCTTACAACCGCTAAGGTCTTCCTAGGTTGCGGCTAGGTCTGCAAGAAGTGACTGAAGGTCGGTTCTGCAGTGTTTGACTGTTGTATATGCCTGAATGTAGTCCGGCAACCTGCTGGCGAGTTCAAGAACGATTTCAGTCATTTTTTTGAGTTGCTCCTTGTTTTGTGGAGAAAGCTGCTCCTTCTTTGCGTTGTAGAACGCCAAGTACATGCGAGCAACTTTGTAAGGTGCGTCGTTAGTCTCCGTCCTAGCCTGTCTCATAAGCAGTCTATGTCCATCAGCAAACTCCATCATCGCGTTGGTTATCTCTGGCACGGTCTTCGAGTGCTGAATCCAGTATCGAGCCTGAACGTTGTCTAGATGCCGAGTGTGATAATTTTCTTTCTTCTCTGCGTTAGCATAAGCGCTGTCGAGAAAGAGCTTTGCCATGCGAAGATCTTCAGGGCGGTCGGATGCTAATCGTGCGATCGCGTACTGCAACCAGAAGTGCGGGTGATTCTTCGCTGCACGAAGATTTTTGACGCCCTCGTAGAATCGAATCAACGAATCGCGTTTCCCTTTCTCTGGAAGCATGGACTGAAGATTAGAGAACGTGACGAGGTCTTTATAGATACCAAAGTATAATTCGCTCATTGCGCCTCGTTCATGGGCGTTCGTGGCAATCTTGATCAGTCGGTCAACAAGTTCCCTAGCATCTGAAAAAGTGGTCAGTCCGTACTTTGCGAGTATCGATGACCTAGTGACAATGCCCCCCGATGAGAATGTGAGTACGTCTCTGGTAACGGGATCTCGCTTGAAGTCAAGGGAGTAAAGATAGTTGCTGTCTAATATCTCACTGATTACAGTTTCCTTGGGGCTATTGAAACCAAGGAGCTTGAGCACTGAGGCGGCAACAACAACATCAGCGACCTCCGATTTCGCTCGGAATGATTCGAATAGGCCGTGGAAGCGTCGCTGGACCTCTGGAGAGTTGACAATGTCCAGCAGAATTCCGCTCAGCTGTTGTCCGCAGTCACGCACTATGAACTGGCGCTTTCGGTACTGGGGCCATGCGTCTCTGTCACCCCATAGTTTGTAAGTGTTAAGAAGTGACTCAACGGCATTCAGGTCGTTGTCGGCAATGATATTAAGGTCTAACTCGATCGTCTCCTTGGCGTCCAAGATCTGAGTGAGATCGTCTTGGTAGACCTCGTGCAGACTTGTTTTTGCCGACAGAATGAGCAGAAGATTTTCGCCCCGTTTTGATTCTATCTGGCGAACCTCGTCTAGGCGACGAGTGTAGTTCTCGAGAATCAATGCGATATTCCCTTGCATTGAACAGAGACGTTCAATCTCTTCGGCTGTATCGTCAATGTCGTCCTTTAGCCAGAATACGCGATAGTTCTCTGATGCGAGTTTGCATGCTAGTCCGAGGCAAAACAGGCTTTTTCCGTTTGCTAAGTCGCTTACAGAGATTACGTTGCGAGTGCCAAAGCCGATTTCTGAGTATGCCCGCGTGAGTTGATCTCGAACTATGTAGTAGGGGGTTGTTATCGTTCCTGAGATTGTGCTCCACACGAGGTCTGTTCTTGCTGCTCCGGATAGAAGCATTCCGAATACGTCATCATCACGAAGTGGTTCAGGTGTTGGGTTTGGTTTTATCTCTTCGAAAGCAAAGAAAGTGGTGTCCTGATCTTGAGCTGAATACTCAAGCGAAACTTTGTCATATTCCAGCCAGAACCCGTTTAAGCCAATAGGAAAGACGCTGCCGAAGTCGACCTGAATACTACTGTCAATCTCGTCCTGAGGCTTCCCTGCGCGCTCGATAAAGATTGTCTTGTCTTTGAGCGCTTCGCCGCCAAAGAGTATTCTTTGAATGTCGATGTCGTACATCGAGTAGCCAACGAATATTATGGATTTTGCAGTTTCAAGAGTGCGGCGAAAGATAAACGACCAGTTCGATTTTGAAAAAGCCTCGGTAAGATAGCTGGTGTTTGTTAGTTTGAAACTGCTTGTCAACGCTTCGGGAGTTAGTGTATCAATGTAGCCATTGATGTGTAAGGCGCAATTCTTTTTACTCGTATGGCCCTTTGTGTCTTGGTCGGGAGTAATTGGAACTAGCTTTTTCTTGCGGTCTGAAAATGCACGCTCCAGAACGTTGTCGTAGTTAGTTGTGTATATGCCGTGCCACGGTATTTCGCTAAGTCGACGGTGTGCTTCAGTAACCTCCGAGACGGAGAACAGACTCTGGAGAAGTTCGACCAGACTGCGGTCTCCTCGCACTTTTCTGTACCTTTGCGAGGCAAAGTTCAGATCCTCAGAGGGGGGAGTTAGCCCCGCATGTCCTGATAGGAGCATCGCGAGTTCACGACCGGTGAGAAACTTGTCCGCGCCAATGGGCTTAGCGCCTGCAGATGCGCCTGAGCCGAGGAATAGAACGGCTCGACCATCAATTGCATGCTTTATTGCGGTGGTGAGATCCATGACATGGGTCCATTTTTTGGGTAGCGAGAGTTTGCCGCGTAGTGGTGGGTACTAATGGGATGTTTGAGAGTGTTCCGCCTCGACGTAAAACGCGTCATCAGGAGCAGTTTTTCCGTCTAACATCGTGCCTCGAAATGACCGGGAGTCCGCTTCCTGTTTTTGTTTCGAGGAATGCCAGTTGCCTCTTGTCCCCCACAAGAGACGATAAATGCGGCGGTCTTCATGTTACGGCGTTAGCATACACCCTGAATTGGACTGCTGCTGTTGAACGACAGTCAGAACTTTTCCTCTGGACCGGCTTCTGCCAGCCTTATGCATACCCGCCCCAACCCCTCAACCCCCGTCGGCTGCAACGCAATCACCCCCATCCCCACCAGCGCAATGAGTGCGCCCGTCACATCCCAGTGCGTCAGCGCAACGCCATCAACCACGCGCAGCCAGATCAAGGCCACGGCGATGTACATGCCGCCATACGCGGCATAGGTTTGGCCCGTGGCTGCGGGGCGAAGATTGCCTACGCCCCCAGCAGCCTTCTCGCCAACACTGACTGCATATCACGACGCCCGTCAGCGATCAGGTAGAGGATGACCTGACGACCAGTAATACGGTAGATCACGCGGTATGGCTTGAAGAAGGTCTGGCGATATTCCTTGATGCCGAGACTCACCAGTTCTTTCGGGTAGCTACCGCGCTCCGGAAACGTCGACAAGCTCTCGACACTCTCCATCAACGCATCCAGCACGTAGTTGGCGTTGGCCACACAGTCGAACTCGGAGATGTAGTCGTGAATGGCCTCCAGGTCCTGCTCGGCACCCTCGGTGAGCAGAACTTCGAACCTGGCGGGTGTGCCGGCCATCAGACGGCGGCTCGCTTGGCGCGCAGACGGGTAACAACATCGGCCACAGGCTTGACTTTGCCAGCGGCCACATCCTGGTTGCCCAGTGCCAGGATTTTCAGCAAGGCCAGTGTTTCTTGCGTCTCTTCGAACGAGGCTACGTCCTGCAGGACGGCCTTGGCTTCACCGTTTTGGGTGATGACAAGGGGCTCACGGTGCTCGGCGAGGTGGGCCAGAACCTCGGCAGCGTTGGCCTTAAGGTAGCTGATTGGCTTGACTTGAGATGAGTAACGCATGGCCGTACTCCTGATTTGGAAGAGATTGAATTTAGTCTTTTTATGGTCTTGCAGCAAGCTGCCCGAATGAGGGAAGGTAGTTCCGTCAAGGAGTTGGCGGCTACGTCATCCGCCTCAACCTCCCGTCGGCTGCAGCGCAATCACTGCCATCCCCACCAGCGCAATGGCCGCCCCCGTCACATCCCAGCGCGTAAGCGCAACGCCATCCACCACGCGCAGCCAGATCAAGGCCACGGCGATGTACATGCCGCCATACGCGGCATAGGTTCGGCCGGCGGCGGTGGGGTGCAGGGTCAGCAGCCAGGCGAACAGGGCCAGGGAGGCGGCGGCGGGCAGGAGCAGCAGGGCGCTCTTGCCTTGCTTGAGCACCAGCCAGGGCAGATAGCAGCCGGTGATCTCAGCGAGGGCTGTCAGTGCAAACAGGGCACTCAGGCGTAGCAATTCCACGGTGGTACTTTCGTTGTTGGGAGCTGTCGATTGTGGCATCACCGGACTGGACCGACCGCGTCGGGCGGTGGATTCGATCTTCGGTGGTGTGAATCGAATGTCACCCACGGCGAATCGAGTTCACGCCCTTGTGCCTTCGATTCGCATGGCTGCGGATGCTTCCCGCAGCCGAGCATATGAATATCCCGTTCTTGCGGATTGAACTCACACCCTCGTGAGTTGAATCCGCACGTCTGCGTATCGAATTCGCAGCCCGGCGATGCGATCACGCAGGGGCGTGGACGCACCCAGCAGGGTGCAATGCCGTCATCGCATTTCTGCGCCTTCCCCATGCCCTTCCATTGCTGCGCTGCAGCTTGACGCTTTTGTCAGGCGATTCGGGCTGCTCGACAAAAGCGTCATGCGCTGATCTGCGCGAGTCGCCACCTTTCGTCTCCACATCCATACAAATCAATGCCTTGCGCGTGTGGCACGGCATCTGCATTAGAAATACTAAGCGCGGCATAAGTGAAGCTAATCCAAGCCGCCCAGTGACGAAAACGTCGAGACACAAAAAGGAGGGGTCATGCCACATACGGTCAGGATCGAAGACGCGGGCGTTTCTTATGCCTGTGCGCCGCGGGAATCGCTGCTCGAAGGCATGCATCGCCTGGGTTTGCGGGGGATTCCGGTGGGCTGCCGGGGTGGTGGCTGCGGGGTCTGCAAGATCGAAGTCCTCGCTGGCGAATTCCACACCCGGGCGATGAGCCGTGATCACGTCAGCGACGACGACGTGGCCCATCAGCGCTTGCTGGCCTGCCGGGTGTACCCCTCAAGTGATCTGTCTTTAAAGGTGATCGGCAAGTTGCAGAAGAAAGTCTGCACGCCGCTGGCCGTCCGCTGAAATTCCGTTCGAAGCATCCATAAGAAAAGAGGAGACGAGATATGGCAATGACTGGTGTTCTGCGCCCGGGCCACGCCCAGGTTCGCGTGCTGGATCTGGAAGAGAGCGTGCGCTTTTACCGTGACGTGCTCGGCCTGGTGGAAACCGGCCGCGATGCCTCGGGGCGGGTGTACTTCAAGTGTTGGGACGAGCGCGATCACAGCAGTTACGTGATTCGTCAGGCTGACAGTGCCGGCCTGGACTTCTTCGGCTGGCGGGTGCTCGACACTGCCACCCTCGACAAGCTCGACGCCGATCTGCAGGCCTACGGCATCAAGACCGAGCGCATTCCCGCCGGCGAGATGCTGGAAACCGGCGAGCGCGTGCGCTTCACGCTGCCCACCGGCCATGTGATGGAGCTGTACGCCGAGAAGACCAAGGTCGGCAACGGCATTCCGCTGGTCAACCCGGCGCCGTGGAGCAAGGCGCGGGACCACGGCATCGCCCCGGTTCGCCTCGATCATGCGCTGCTGTATGGCCCCAACGTGGCCGAAGTGCAGAAGATCTTCACCGAGGTGCTCGGCTTCTACCTGGTGGAGCGCGTGCTGACGCCGGATGGCAACGCCAACGCGGCGATCTGGCTGTCGTGCGGGCAGAAGGTGCATGACATCGCCTTCGCCGAGTATCCCGAGCCGGGCAAGCTGCACCACTGTTCCTTCCTGATGGAAAGCTGGGATCAGGTGCTGCGCGCCGGCGACATCATGTCGATGAACAAGGTGGCGGTGGACATCGGCCCGACCCGCCATGGCGTCACCCGCGGCTGCACGATCTACGCGTGGGACCCGTCCGGCAACCGCTTCGAGACCTTCTTCGGCGGCCATCTGCCTTACCCCGACTACGAAACGATGACCTGGACCTTCGACAACTTCGGCCAGGGCCTCGACTACCCGCAGAGGAAGCTCCACGAGACCTTCCTGACCGTTGTCAGCTGAGCCGGCCATGCGCGTCGAACACGCCACGATGGACACCACCCGGCGCTTCGTCCGCCTCTCGGGCGAGCGGCCCAACGGTTTCGTCGAATTCGAATTCGCCATTGGCGAGCCGGAAATCTTCGTCGAGATGATTCTTCCCCGCGCAGCCTTTGCCGAGTTCTGTAGCACCAACCTTGTCGAGATGCTGCCACCTCGCGACCCCGACGCCCCGCAGGGCGACTGGGACTGGCGCCTCGCCGATGCCACCCACACCCGTTTCAAATAGACAGAACAGCAGGAGACCCAGAACATGCAGATTGACCTCCGCACCGTCGCCATCCAGCCGCAACGCCAGGCCTTCGATCACCTGATCCGCCGCTTCGGCAACAAGCCGGCCTCGCGTTACCAGGAAGGCAGCTACGACATCCAGGCCGCCGAAAACCTCCACTACAGGCCCACTTGGGATCCCGACCACGCACTCTACGACGCGAGCCTGACCCGCATCGTCATGCAGGACTGGTACGCGCTGAAGGACCCGCGCCAGTTTTACTACAGCACCTACACCCTGACCCGTGCCCGCCAGCAGGAAACCACCGAGGCCAACTTCGGCTTTGTGGAAACCCGCGGCCTGGCCGACATGCTGTCCGACGAGCTGCGCGCCGTTTCACTCAACGTGCTGGTGCCGCTGCGCCACGCTGCGTGGGGCGCCAACCAGCACAACACCTTCATCTGCGGCTACGGCTACGGCACCACCTTCACCCAGCCGTGCATGTACCACGCCATGGACAACCTGGGCATCGCCCAGTACCTGTCGCGCCTGGGCCTGCTGCTTGGCGACACCGAGGCGCTCGACGCCGGCAAGCAGGCCTGGCTCGACGATGCCGCCTGGCAACCGCTGCGCCGCTATGTCGAAGACTGCCTGGTGATCCGCGATCCCTTCGAGCTCTTCGTGGCCCAGAACGTGGCCCTCGACGGCCTGCTTTACCCGCTGGTCTATGAACGCATCGTCGATGACCACATCTCGGTGCGCGGCGGCACGGCGGTGGCGATGCTCACCCAGTTCATGAGCGACTGGTTCGACGAAACCCGCAAGTGGGTGGATGCGGTGCTCAAGGTGGCGGCTGCCGAGTCGGACGCCAACCGCGAGGTGCTGCAGGAATGGACCCGGACGTGGAGCGACCGCGCCGCGTCGGCGATGGTGCCCATCGTCGAGCTGGCGCTTGGCGCCGATGCCGACGACGCCGTCGGCGAACAACTGGCGGCCTTCAAGGCGCGCATCGCTAAAACCGGCATCACGCTCTGAAAGGCTCCCATGTCCACCGTATTCATTGCCCTGCAAACCAACGAAGACACCCGCCCGATCATCGAGGCCATCGAGATCGACAACCCCCACGCCATCGTCCATCGCCAGCCGGCGATGGTGAAGATCGACGCTGAAGGCCGTCTGGTGATCCGCCGCTCGACCATCGAAGAGCAGATCGGCCGCGACTTTGACCTGCAGGAACTGCACATCAACCTGATTTCGCTCACCGGCAACGTGATCGAAGACGACGACACCCTGACCCTGAGCTGGAACAGCTGAAAGAGGAGCGCATCATGGACATGAAAGTGGCAAAGAAGAAGCTCGGTACCAAAGAGAAGTACCGCCTGATGACCCGCGATCTGGGCTGGGAAACCACCTACCAGACCAGGGCGGACGTCTTTCCCTATGTTGGCTACGAAGGCATCAGGATTCACGACTGGGACAAGTGGGAAGACCCCTTCCGCCTGACCATGGATTCGTACTGGAAGTACCAGGCCGAGAAGGAGCGCAAGTTCTACGCGATCATCGACGCCCATGCCCAGAACAACGGCCACCTGAATCTTACCGACGCTCGTTACCTGTCGGCCCTGAAGATCTTCCTGCAGGCCATCAGCCCGGGGGAGTACGCCGCCCACAAGGGGTTTGCCCGCGTCGGTCGTGAATTCCCCGGTGTCGGCACGCAGGTGGCTTGCCAGATGCAGGCCATCGACGAGCTCCGTCACGCCCAGACGCAGATCCATGCGATGTCGAACTACAACCGTTACTACAACGGTTTCCATGCCTTCGCCGACACCCGCGACCGCATCTGGTACACGTCCGTGGCGCGTTCCTTCTTCGACGACTCGATGTCGGCCGGCCCCTTCGAATTCATGATTGCCATCGGTTTCAGCTTCGAGTACGTGCTGACCAACCTGCTCTTCGTGCCCTTCATGTCGGGCGCGGCCTACAACGGCGACATGGCCACCGTGACCTTTGGCTTCTCGGCCCAGTCCGACGAAGCGCGCCACATGACGCTGGGCCTGGAATGCATCAAGTTCATGCTCGAACAGGATCCGGCCAACCTGCCGATCGTCCAGGAATGGATCGACAAGTGGTTCTGGCGTGGTTTCCGTGTGCTCGGGCTGGTCAGCACAATGATGGATTACATGCTCCCCAAACGCGTCATGTCGTGGCGTGAAGCCTGGGAGATCTACGGTGTCGAGAACGGCGGCGCGCTCTTCAAGGATCTGGCCCGCTACGGCATAAAGCCGCCCAAGGGCTGGGACGACGCCGAAAAGGCCATCGACCACATGTCGCACCAGTTCATGCTCGGCCTCTACCAGTGGAGCTTCGGCACGGCCTTCCACAGCTGGATTCCGTCGGAAGACGACATGGAGTGGCTGTCGGCCAAGTACCCGGAAACCTTCGACAAGTACTACCGCCCGCGCTGGAAGCACATCAAGACGCTGGCCGACGCCGGCACCCCGTTCAAGAACTATGGCCTCGCCAAGCTGTGCCAGACTTGCCAGTTGCCCTGCGTGTTCACCGAGCCGGACGACCCGACGCTGACCTGCCACCGCGAGACTGTTTACAAGGAAGAGACCTATCACTTCTGCTCCGACGGCTGCCAGCACATCTTCGAGAACGAGCCCGAGAAATACGTGCAGGCCTGGCTGCCCATGCCCCAGCTTTGCCAGGCCCCGGTCAATGGCGACCTGGGTGAGTGGATGAAGTGGGCGAGCCTGCTCGACGGCAAGGACAACGGCGACTACGCCGGCTCCGAAGACCAGAAGAACTTCGAGACCTGGCGCGGCATGGCCACCAGCAATCAATAAGAACGGGGAGACGCAAAATGGCTGTAGCTGCAATCAAGGAATATGTGGGCGTGCCCCGCGATCTGGTGGCCAACTTCAATGGCAAGCAACTGGTCTACGCCAGCTGGGACCGCCACCTGCTGTTTGCCGCGCCCTTTCTGCTGTGCGTGCCGCCGGAGATGCCGTTTGGCGAACTAGTCAATGGCCCGTTGAGCATGCTGGTGCAGGCCGACCCGGACGCCGCCGCCATCGACTGGAGCACAGTCGAATGGCTCAAGGCCAACCAGCCGTGGACGCCGGACTTCTCCCTGAGCCTGGCCGCCAACGGCATTGCTCACAAGGCCCAGTTGCGCTTCCGCACGGCGGGCGTCAACACCCTGTCGGCCAAGGCCTGAGGAGCGCCGCGATGAGTTATGCGCTGACCATCGAACCCCTCGGTCAGACCATCGAGATCGAGGAGGGCCAGACCATCCTCGACGCGGCGCTGCGGGCCGGCATTTACTTGCCCCACGCCTGCTGCCACGGCCTGTGCGCCACCTGCAAGGTGCAGGTGACCGACGGCGAAGTCGAGCACGGCGAGGCATCGAGCTTTGCGCTGATGGACTTCGAGCGCGACGAGCAGAAGTGTCTGGCCTGCTGCGCCACCGCCCAGAGCGATCTGGTGATCGAGGCTGAAATCGAGGAAGACCCGGACGCCGAGAACCTGCCGGTGCGCGACTTCGACGGCGTGGTGACGCGCATCGAAACCCTCACCCCGACCATCAAGGGCGTGTGGATCAAGCTCGATACGCCGATCCGCTTTCAGGCCGGGCAGTACGTGAACCTGGTGCTGCCGGGCGACATCGGCAGCCGCGCCTTCTCGGTGGCCAGCCCGCCATCCGAGGATGGCGAGGTGGAACTCAACATCCGCATCGTGCCGGGCGGGCAGGGCACCGCCTATGTGCACGAGAAGATGCAGGCCGGCGAGCGGGTGCGCATCAGCGGGCCTTACGGACGCTTCTTCGTGAAGAAGTCGGCCGCTGTGCCGGTGGTGTTCATGGCGGGGGGCTCGGGCCTGTCGAGCCCGCGTTCGATGATTCTCGATCTGCTGGAAGAGGGTTTCGACAAGCCGATCGTGCTCGTCTATGGCCAGCGCTCGCGGGAAGAGCTGTACTACCACGACGCGTTTGTGGCCCTGGCCGAGAAGCATCCCAACTTCCGCTACGTGCCGGCCTTGTCGCACGAACCGGCGGGCTCCGGCTGGACGGGCTTTCGCGGCTTCGTGCACGAAGCGGCCAAGGACGCCTTCGACAACGACTTCCGCGGTCACAAGGCCTACCTGTGCGGCCCGCCGCTGATGATTGACGCCTGCATCACCACCCTGATGCAGGGCCGCCTGTTCGAGCGCGACATCTACACCGAGAAGTTCATCTCGGCCGCGGACGCGCAGCAAGTGCGCAGCCCGCTGTTCAAAGCCATCTGAGGCACCCCCCGTGGGTCGGACTTCAGTCCGACAACACGCGTTGAGCCAGGGTTAGTCGGACTGAAGTCCGACCCACGGGGGGGATAGTCATGCCTGATTTGAGGCATACCCGGCAGGTATCAAATCCACAGAATTAAAGTATTGGACGGTATCGGCAGCCGTTCTTAGACTGGATTCCATACCGGGATTGCCATGCGCTCCCGGCCGGACCAACCAAACAACCCACCGAGGTAAGCATGCGTCTCATCGAGAATTTCATCGGCGGCGAATTCACCGCCGGCCTCAGCGGCAAGACCTTTGAAAAGCGTTCGCCCCTCGACAACTCGGTGATTGCCCGGGTTGCCGAAGCCGGCAAGACTGAAGTGGATGCGGCCGTGCGCGCTGCCCGCAGCGCCCTGAATGGCGAGTGGGGCGGCCTCACCACCGACCAGCGCGTCGAGCTGCTCTACGGCGTGGCCAACGAGATCACCCGTCGCTTCGAGGATTTTGTCGCCGCCGAAATGGCTGACACCGGCCAGCCGTCGCACGTCATGCGGCATGTCTTCATTCCGCGTGGTGCCGCCAACTTCAAGGTCTTTGCCGACGTGGTCAAGAACGTCCCCAGCGAGTCCTTCCAGATGGCCACGCCGGACGGCCGTGGCGCGATGAACTATTCGGTGCGCAACCCCAAGGGCGTGATCGGCGTGGTCTGTCCGTGGAATGCCCCCTTCATGCTGATGACCTGGAAGGTCGGCCCGGCGCTGGCCTGCGGCAACACCGTGGTGGTCAAGCCGTCCGAAGAGTCGCCCCACACCGCCACGCTGCTTGGCGAAGTGATGAACGCGGTCGGCATCCCGAAGGGGGTCTACAACGTGGTGCATGGTTTTGGCCCCGATTCCGCCGGCGAATTCCTGACGCAGCACCCGCTGGTCGACGCGATCACCTTCACCGGCGAGACGCGTACCGGCGCCGCCATCATGAAGGCCGCCTCCGAAGGCATGCGCGACGTGTCCTTCGAGCTGGGCGGCAAGAACGCCGGCATCGTCTTTGCCGACGCCGATTTCGACGCGGCGGTGGAAGGCATCTCCCGGTCCGCCTTCCTGAACAGCGGGCAGGTTTGCCTGGGCACCGAGCGGGTGTATGTCGAGCGGCCGATCTTCGACAAGTTCGTTGCGGCCCTCAAGGTGAAGGCCGAGGCCGTCAGGTTCGGCCGCCCGACCGACCCGAATGCCAATTACGGCCCGCTGATCAGCCAGGAGCACCGCCAGAAGGTGCTTTCGTACTACCGCAAGGCGGTGGAGGAGGGCGCCACCGTGGTGACCGGCGGCGGCGTGCCCGACATGCCCGCCGACCTGGCCGAAGGTGCCTGGGTGCAGCCGACCATCTGGACCGGTCTGCCCGAAACGGCGGCCGTGGTGCAGGAGGAAATCTTCGGGCCGTGCTGCCACATCCGTCCCTTCGACAGCGAGGACGAAGTGGTCAACCTGGCCAATGACACCGAGTACGGCCTGTCCACGACGATCTGGACAAACGATCTGTCCCGCGCCCACCGCGTGGCTGCGCGGGTCGATGTGGGCATCACCTGGGTGAACAGCTGGTTCTTGCGCGATTTGCGCACGCCCTTCGGTGGCTCCAAGCAATCCGGCATCGGCCGCGAGGGCGGCGTGCATTCGCTGGAGTTCTACACCGAGACCCGCAACATCTGCATCAAGTTCTGACGCGCCCCAACAGGACAAGAGAAATGAACGACGAAAAAATCCAGCAATACGGCGACGAGCTTTACGAAGCCTTCGTCAGCCGCCGCGCGATTCGCCCGCTACTCGAGCGCGAACCGGACATCACCATCGAGGACGCCTACAAGATCCAGGAGTGCTTCGTTGCCCGCCGTGTCGCCGCCGGTGAAAAGATCATCGGCAAAAAAATCGGCGCCACCAGCAAGCCGGTGCAGGACTTCCTCGGCGTCTATCAGCCGGACTTCGGCATGTTGCTGTCGGGCATGGTTTACACCGAAGGCGACACCATCGACCTGGGCCAGCTGATCCAGCCCAAGGCCGAGGCCGAACTGGCCTTTGTGCTGAAGGCCGACCTGCAGGGCCCCGGCATCACCGCGATGGACGTGATCCGTGCCACCGACTACGTGCTGCCGTGCTTCGAGATCGTCGATTCGCGCATCACCGACTGGAAGATCAAGATCCAGGACACCGTCGCCGACAACGCCTCCTGCGGTGTGTACGTGCTGGGCAAGACCAAGGGCGACCCGCGCAAGCTGGACATCACCCTGGCCGGCATGGTGCTCGAGAAGAACGGCGAGCTGTTCTCCACCGGCGTCGGTGCCGCGGTGCAGGGTTCGCCCGCCAACGCGGTGGCCTGGCTGGCCAACACCCTCGGCGAGCTGGGGATTCCCTTCAAGGCCGGCGAGGTGATCCTGTCCGGTTCGCAATCGGCGCTGGTGCCGGTCGTCGATGGCGACGAACTGGTGTGCACCGTCGGCGGCCTCGGTAGCTGCCGGGTCAAGTTTTCCGGAAGGAGCGCGGCATGAGCATGAACATCACCCTGTCCCGTGAGGACGTGGTTCGCCTGTGCGAACGCGTCGAAGGCGCCCAGACCCGGGCCTACGCCATCCCCAAGCTCACCGACGAATACCCGAACATGACCATCGGCGACGGCTACGCGGTGCAGCTGGAACTGCGCAAGCGCTTCCTCGCCGCCGGCCACAAGCAGGTGGGCTGGAAGGCCGGCCTGACCTCGAAGGCCAAGATGATCCAGATGGGCGTCAACGTGCCCTCCATCGGCTTTCTCACTGACCGCATGTCGCGCCCGGAAAGCTCGGCGATCTCCACGTCTGACCTGGTTCATCCGCGCGTCGAGTGCGAAGTGGCCTTCGTCATGAAGACGACCCTGCAAGGCCCCGGCTGCACCGCGGCCGACGTGCTGGCGGCCACCGACTACGTGCTGCCGGCGGTCGAGATCATCGATTCGCGCTTCTCCGGCTTCAAGTTCGACCTGCCCAGCGTGGTGGCCGACAACGGTTCGTCGGCGCGCTTTGTCGGCGGCGGCCGGGCCCGTTATGCCGAGGATCTGGATCTGCGCACCCTGGGCGTGGTGATGGAGAAGAACGGCGAGATTGTGACGATGGGCGCCTCCGCCGCCGTGCTCGGCCACCCGGCCGAAGCCATCGCGATGCTGGTGAACATCCTGGCCGAACTGGGCGAGAACCTGCCCGCCGGCAGCTTCGTGATGAGCGGCGGGATCACCGAAGCCGTTGCCGTCAAGCCGGGCGACAGCATCGTCGCGCGCTTCCAGGAACTCGGCAGCGTTTCCATGCGCTTCGTCGAATAAAAAACCGATCCCCGAGGAGAGAACCCATGCCGATTATTGAAATGCACATGATGGTGGGCCGCACCACCGAACAGAAGAACCGGGTTGCGGCCGCGGTTACCGAGGCGGTTGCGACGAGCCTCGACTGCAGCGCCGAAACGGTGCGCATCCTGATTACCGAACACGCCACCGACGGCTTTTACGTCGCCGGCAAGACCATGGCCCAGCGCGCTGCCGCCAAGGCCCAGGAGAAAACCCTGTGAAGAAGATCCGTTGCGCCCTGATTGGCTCGGGCAACATCGGCACCGACCTGATCTACAAGATCCAGCGCAGCCCAGTGCTGGAGCCGGTATGGATGGTCGGCATCGACCCCGAATCCGAAGGCCTCGCCCGCGCCCGCGACATGGGCCTGAAGACCACCGCCGGCGGCGTGGATGGGCTCTTGCCCCACGTGCTGGAAGACAACATCCAGATCGCCTTCGACGCCACCAGTGCCTACGTGCATGCGGAAAACAGCCGCAAGCTCAACGCGCTGGGCGTGATGATGATCGACCTGACGCCGGCCGCCATCGGCCCCCTGTGCGTGCCGCCGGTCAATCTGCGCCAGCACGCCGACAAGGTGGAGATGAACGTCAACATGATCTCCTGCGCCGGCCAGGCGACGATTCCCATCGTCAATGCCGTGTCGCGCATCCAGAGCGTGGAGTACGCCGAGATTGTCGCCAGCCTGGCCTCGAAGTCGGTCGGCCCCGGCACCCGCGCCAACCTGGACGAGTTCACCTACACCACCTCCAGCGCCATCGAAAAGGTGGGCGGCGCCCGGCGTGGCAAGGCGCTGGCGATCATCAACCCGGCCGAGCCGCCGATGATCATGCGCAACACCATCTCCTGCCTGACCGACGATGAACCCGACCACGTCCGGATCACCGAATCGATCCTGCAGATGATCGGCGAAGTGCAGAAATACGTGCCCGGCTACCGTCTGGTGAACGGCCCGATCTACGACGGCAACAAGGTACAGGTGTTCATGGAAGTGGCCGGCCTCGGCGACTACCTGCCCAAGTACGCCGGCAACCTCGACATCATGACCGCCGCTGCCACGCGCACCGCCGAGATGTTCGCCGAGGAAATCCTGGCCGGCCGAATTCAGCTCAAAGCCGTGGAGATTGCATGATGAGTCAGTCGAATACTTCCAGCCTCAAGGGCCGCAAGGTCATCCTGCACGACATGTGCCTGCGCGACGGCATGCACGCCAAGCGCGAACAGATCAGCGTCGACCAGATGGTCAAGGTCGCCACGGCGCTGGACGATGCCGGCGTGCCCTACATCCAGGTCACCCACGGTGGTGGCCTTGGCGGCAACTCGCTGCAGCACGGCTTCGCGCTGGCCAGCAACGAGGAATACATCTCCGCCGTCGCCCCGAAGATGAAGCAGGCCAAGGTGTCGGTGCTGCTGATTCCCGGCCTCGGCACCATGAAGGAGCTCCAGTCGGCTTACGACTGTGGCGCCCGCAGCGTGCACGTGGCCACCCACTGCACCGAGGCCGACACCTCGCCCCAGCACATCGCCTTTGCGCGCAAGCTGGGCATGGACACCACCGGCTTCCTGATGATGGCCCACCTCAACGACGCTGACGGCATCGCCCGCCAGGGCAAGCTGATGGAAAGCTACGGTGCCCAGACGGTGTACGTCACCGACTCCGCCGGCTACATGCTGCCGGATGACGTGAAGGCCCGCATCGGCGCGCTGCGTGCGGTGCTCAATCCGGAAACCGAAATCGGCTTCCACGGCCACCACAACCTGGGCATGGGCATCGCCAACTCCATCGCCGCCATCGAAGCCGGCGCCAGCCGCATCGACGGTTCGGTGGCGGGCTTGGGCGCCGGTGCCGGCAACACGCCGCTGGAAGTCTTCGCCGCCGTGTGCGAGCGCATGGGCATCGAGACCGGGGTCGATCTGTTCAAGATCATGAATGTGGCCGAAGACATCATCGTGCCGATGATGGACCACATGGTGCGCGTCGACCGCGAGTCCCTGACCCTCGGCTTTGCCGGCGTCTATTCCACCTTCCTGCTGCATGCCAAACGGGCCGGCGATCGCTTTGGCGTATCGGCGCGGGACATCCTCGTCGAACTGGGCCGCAAGAAGATGATCGGCGGCCAGGAGGACATGATCATGGACACGGCGATGACCATGGCCAAGGAACGCGGCCTTTTGTAACCGTGGGTCGGACTTCAGTCCGACAGCACGGGTTGAGCCAGGGGCGTCGGACTGAAGTCCGACCCACGGGCAGAGCAGCGCTCACACAAATAAAACCAACGGAGACAAGACATGGCACTCAGGGGATTGCTTCGCCTCGGCGAAGTCGCGGTACGCGTGCTCGACATGGCGGAAGCCCGCGAGCATTACGGCAAACGCATGGGCCTGCACGAGGTCATGACCGACGCCGCCGGGCAGGTTTATTACAAGGCCTGGGACGAGCATGACCACCACTGCCTGGTGCTGCGCGAGGCGGATTCGTCGGGCCTGGATTACTTCGCCTTCAAGGTTTTCGACGACGCCACGCTGGACGAGCTGGAGCCGAAGATCCGTGCCTTTGGTCTGCACATTGAGCACATTGAGGCCGGCGTTTATCCGAAGAGCGGGCGGCGCCTGCAATTCACGCTGCCGAGCGGGCACATCATGCAGCTGTATGCCCACAAGGAGCAGACCGGCAACAGCCTCGGCGTGCTCAATCCGGGCGTGCTGCCGGACGAAGGGGTGATCCGTGGCTTCCGCATCAACCGGCTCGACCACGCGCTGCTGGGTGGCGTCGATATCGACGAGTCGGCACGCTTGTTTACCGAGGTCTTCGGCTTCGATCTTTCCGAACGCCTGATCGACGCCGAGGGCGGCCAGTCGCTGGCGCTGTTCCTCACTTGCTCGACCAAGCCCCACGACATCGCCTTCGTGCTGCAGCCCACGCCGGGGCGTTTCCATCACGTGTCCTTCCTGCTCGACTCGGAAAACGACGTGATCCACGCCGCTGACCTGATCGGCAAGTACCGGATCCCGGTGGACGTAGGCCCCAACCGCCACGGCGTGACCCGCGGCATGACGATCTATTTCTTCGATCCGTCGGGCAACCGCAACGAGGTGTTTTCCGGCGGCTACGTGCATTACCCGGACACCCCGACGCTCACCTGGGACACCACCGAGCTGGGTCACGCCACTTTCGCGCAGGACAACATCGTCCGCGAAAGCTTCCTTACCGTGCTGACGGGCTGAGCGCATGAACACCAACGTGCAGCAACGCGACGAAATCGCGGTTGTGGTCGGCGCCACCGGCGCCTTCGGCAATGCCATCGTCGATCGCCTCGCCGCCGCCGGGCTGGGCGTGGTGGCGGTGGCGCGCAGCGCCGATTCGCTGGCCGCCCTGCAGGACCGGGTGCCCGGCCTGACGGCCTGCGTGGCCGACATTTCCTCCGATTCGTCCATCGCCGCCATCTCGGCGGCGGTGAACCGGCCGGTGCGCATGGTGGTGCACGGGCCGGGCGTCACGGTGGCGGGTGGCATTCTCAGCGCGCCGACGGCAACGATGGTGGATGCGGTGAACATCAAGGTCGGCGGCCTGCTGCGCCTGACTCGCGCGGTAGACGGCCTGCTGGCGGCCGGTTCGCGGATCGTCGCCATCGGCGGCCATTACGGCTTCGAGCCGACCGCCTACGCGGCCTCGGCCGGCGTCGCCAACGCGGCACTGGTGAACGTGGTGCGCCAGCTCAGCCTGGCCTACGGGCCGCGCGGCGTAACGGCGCACCTGATCGCCCCCGGCCCGGCCGACACCGAGCGCCTGCGTCGCGTGGCGGCCGACCGGGCGGCGCTACGCGGCATCACCGTCGATGCGGTGCTGGCCGAGATGCTCGCCGATTCGTCCATCGGCCGCTTCACCACACCGGAGCAGGTGGCCTGGGCGGTCTCCCTCCTCCTCGCCCCGGAAGCCGATTCGATGACCGGCTCCAGCTTGATGCTCGACTCCGGCCGCCGTCGCGGTTTGCCCTGAGGATTCCAGACCATGCCTGTCGTCAATTTTCACCTCGTTGAAGGCCTGAGCACGCCCGGGCAGGACGAACGCCTGCTGCTCGGTGCCTGCCGCCTGTACGCCGACGTGCTGCATGCGCCGATGGAGCGGGTGCGGGCCTTCATCACGCCGCACCGGGCGAGCCAGTTTGCGGTGGCCGGCGAGCTGGTCGCGCACAACGGCCTGCATGCGCCGTATTTCGATTTCATCGTGCTCGACGGGCGCCCGCTGGATGAGCGTCAGCGCCTGCTGGCGGGTTTCACCGACTTGCTGGTGGATACGCTCGGCGTGCGGCGCGATCTGGTGCGCGGCAGTTGCCGACGCATCGAGCCGCAGGACTGGGCCATCGGCGGCGAGCCGGCCAGCGCCTTGCGCAAGGACGAAGTCGACGCCCGTGCGCGGGTCGCTGCGGCGCCTGCACCATGAGTTTCCGTGAGGACGTACCGGGGATTTCCTGCGACGGCGCGGCCCGGCTGGTGCGGGCAGCGGTGGACCAGGCTGTTGTGCTGGGCATTCGCATCAACGCCGCCGTGGTGGATCGCGGCGGCAACACCATCGCCTTCCTGCGCATGCCGGGCGCCTTCCTGCATTCGGCCGACCTGGCGGTGGACAAGGCCTACACGGCGGCCAGCTTCGGCTTTCCCACCGGGCAGTGGATGGCCGTCATCGGCGACAACGCGCGCCTGAAGGCCGGCATTCCGCCGCGCCCGCGGGTGGTAGTGCTGGGCGGCGGCTTTCCGGTGGAAGAGGGCAGCGTGCGCCTGGGCGGCATTGGCGTCTCGGGCGGCAGCGAAGCCGAAGACGAAGCCTGCGCCCTGGCGGCGTTGCAAGCGCTGGGTTTTGCCGTGCCCGCCTGACGGCCCTGTACCAACCCGTTGCCTCCCGCGACCGACTCCTTTCCTCTCCTCCCTGAATTGGTCGGTCGTTGTTTGCCCCTTCGCGAACCTTTCTTCGCGAAGGGGTTATTTTTGAGACGTTTTTCCGGAGACTGAAGCGATGAAGGTACTGATCGTCTTTGCCCACAACGAGCCACGCTCGTTCAATGCCGCCATGAAGGACGAGGCGGTCCGCGTGCTGCAGGACGAGGGCCACGAAGTCGTCGTCTCCGACCTGTACGCGATGAACTTCAACCCGGTGGCCAGCGCCGCCGATTTCGGATCGCGTGCCGACCCCGACTATCTGGTCTATGCGCTGGAGCAGCGCAACGCCTTCAAGGCCGGCACCCTGGCGCCGGACATCGCCGCCGAGGTCGACAAGGTCAAGTGGGCCGACCTGATCGTCTTCAACTTCCCGATCTACTGGTACGGCATGCCGGCCATCATGAAGGGCTGGATCGACCGGGTCTTCGTGTCCGGCTTCTGCTACGGCGGCCGGCGCATCTACGACAAGGGCGGGTTGAAGGGCAAGTCGGCGATGCTCGCCATCTCGCTGGGCGGGCAGGCGCACATGTTCGGGCCGGAGGCGATTCACGGCGAGCTGGAAGTGATGCTCCAGCCCATCCTGCGCGGCATGCTCGGCTATGTGGGCCTCACCGTGCTGCCGCCTTACGTGGCGTACCACGTGCCCTACATCAGCGAAGAAGCCCGCGGTGAAGTTCTCGACGGCTATCGCCAGCATCTGCGCAGCCTTGATGCCCGCGCGCCGCTGGTTTTTCCGTCGGTGGACGACTTCGACGAAAACCTGCGTCCGAAAGCCACGGGGGAGTGAGCGATGGAGTTTCCCGAGAATCTCTTCAAGAAGCGTCTGCTGGCGGGTGACTTGCAGTACGGCCTGTGGCTGGGCCTGTCCGAAGTCTTCAGCGCCGAGATCTGCGCCGGTGCGGGCTTTGACTGGCTGCTGATCGACGCCGAGCATGGCCCCAACGACCTGCGCACAATCTTCGCCCAGTTGCAGGCGATTGCGCCCTACAGCTCGCAGCCCGTGGTGCGGCCGCCGCAGGGCGATCACGTGCTCATCAAGCAGTTGCTCGAAACCGGCGTGCAGACCCTGCTGATTCCGATGGTCGAATCGGCCGGGCAAGCCGCGCATCTGGTCGAAGCCATGCGCTATCCGCCGCAGGGCATTCGTGGTGTGGGCAGCTCGCTGGCCCGTGCCTCCCGCTGGGGGCGCATCGACGATTACGCCCAGCAGGCCAACTCGCAGATGTGCCTGCTGGTGCAGGTGGAAACCCGCGCCGGGCTGGAAAACCTCGATGCCATTCTCGCCGTGGAGGGCGTCGACGGCATCTTTTTTGGTGCGGCCGATCTCGCCGCCTCCTTCGGCCTCCTCGGCCAGCCCAATCACCCCGACATTGTCGCGATGATCGAAGACGGCCTCCGCCGCGTGGCGCAGTACGGCAAAACCGGTGGCGTACTGTGCGGCGAGCGCGATCTGGTGTGCCGCTATCGCCAGGCCGGCGCCCGCTTCATTGCCGTCGGCGTCGACGCCATGCTCCTCGCCGCAGCCACCTCCGGCCTGTGTCACGCCTACAAGACCGATACCGAGTTCGCGGGCTTCGGCGGCAGCTATTGAGCCAGCTTCTCTTTCACACTCCAAACCACGCGGTCAGTGTCCGGCTCTCACCCAGCCCGGTGAGACGCTGGTCCACCGCATCGTGGTTGCCCCACACCACCTCCGTCAGCATCCCGCTGTCCACGCGGGCTTCGATGTCGCCGCAATACAGCCCCAGTTCCCGCTGCACGTAGAAGCCGTAGGTGCGGCAGGCTACCGGGCGGTGCGCATAGACGAGGCAGGCGTTGCTGGCTTGGTCGAGCATCGGGCAGACGACAGGGCGGGATGACTGGCTGGCGAGGGCTGTCATGCGCTGATGGATGGCCTGCAGTTGTTCGGCCGGAAGCGCGGCGAGGCCTTCCTGCAGCCATTGCCATTCGGCGGCGCTCAGTTGCGGAATCTCGGCGAGATGCCGGCAACAGTTTGCGCAGCCCTTGCTGCACAGCCAGTCGGGGCGGTTGCCGCGAATGGCGTGGACGCGGGCGTCGATGTCGGCGTGAAGCTGGAGGAGGGGGCGTTGGTTTGGCACGAATGATCCTGGAGAGCCGCAGTGCGGCAGAATTGTACGCGTCGCGTTTCCCGTCATCGCCGCCCTGATCATGGAGGGCATCGATCTCAAGCCTGTGGAATAATGCCCGGGCTCTTGTCCTGCCCCTGGATGCTTTCTTGTCTTTGCTGGAAGTCGAGACCCACCATGCGCCATGTCATCAGACAGCTGATTTCGTTCTCGATCCTGGTCGTGGGGGCCTGGGCGACAGGTCAAGCCGCCGCCCAGTGTGTCAGCCTGACCACGGCGGGCTCCGCCTATACGCAAAACTTCGATACGCTGTCCAACGTCGCAGGCTCGACGACCAACAGCCTCACGCTCACCGGGTGGTTCCACACGGAGAGCGGCGGCGGTGCCCGGGACAACGAACAGTACGCGGTGGATACGGGCGCATCCAACACCGGTGATACGTATAGCTACGGTGCCGCAGCGAGTACCGAGCGGGCGCTGGGCGGCTATCGTAGTGGCACGCTGATCCCGACCTTCGGTGCCTGTTTTACCAACAATACCGGGGTGAGCATCACGAGCCTGGCGATTGCCTACAACGGCGAGGAATGGCGACTGGGCACCGCGGGGCGAACCGATCAGATCAACTTTGCATACAGTACCAATGCGACTGACCTGAGCACCGGCTCCTGGACGGACGTCGCCGGGCTGAATTTCGTTACGCCCGACATCGTCACCACCGGGCCCAAGGACGGTAACGCCGGGGGCGATCGAACGGCGCTCGCCGCGACGATCAGTGCGCTGAGCATCGCCAATGGCGCCACCTTCTGGATTCGCTGGACGGATAGCGATGCGGTGGGTGCGGACGACGGGCTTGCCGTCGATGACTTTTCGCTTACGCCGAACGCCGCCCCGGTACTTCCCAACTTGTCGATCAACGATGTGTCGTTGTCCGAGGGCAATGCGGGAACGACGACATTCACGTTTACCGCGAGCCTGTCGACACCGGCGGGCCCGGGTGGCGTGACTTTCGACATTGCGACCGCCGACGGCACCGCACTCGGCGGCAGCGATTATGTCGCGCGCAGTCTGACGGGCCAGACGATTCCGGCGGGCAGCTCAACCTATACGTTCAGCGTGAATGTGAACGGCGACAGCAGCGTCGAGACCAATCAGAACTTCATGGTCAACATCACCAATGTGACGGGGGCTGTCGTCATCGATGGCCAGGGCAGCGGGACCATCCTCAATGACGACGTGGCGGCCAGCGCCGATCTCTCGGTAAGCCTGGTCGATTCGTCCGATCCGGTCTTGCCCGGCGAGATCCTGAGCTATACCGTGACGGTCACCAACGCGGGGGCGGATGAGGCAACTGCGGTGTCATGGAGCGACACGCTGGCGACCGGGACCACCTTTGTTTCGCTGTCGTCGCCCGCCGGCTGGTCCTGTACGACTCCTGCCGTTGGCAGCCCGGGCACCGCCAGCTGTTCGGCATCCAGCCTTGCGGCGGGCGCTAGTGGGGTTGCCACGCTGAACGTCAATGTGGAGGCGTCGACTGCCGCCGGCACGGTTTTGTCCAATACCGTCACCGTGAGCGCTTCCGTGGCCGATCCGGTGCCGGCGAACAACTCCGCCACCGCGACGACCACGGTCGCCATGGCCAGCACGACGACAACGATCATCGCTCACACGCCCAGTCCAAGCGTTCACGGGCAGGGCGTGTCGGTGACGTATGCGGTGACTGTTGCTGCGCCGAGTACCGGAAGCCCCGGCGGCAGCGTCACCGTGAGCGATGGCACGGCAAGCTGCGTCGGTACGGTGGCATCAGGTGGATGCGTCCTCACCCCGACCACCGCCGGAGCGAAGACACTCAGCGCCACCTACTCGGGTGACGCCAGCTTCTCCGGCAGCACGAGCCCGGGTGTCGCGCACGTGGTCAATGTCGTTCAGTCATACAGGGAGCCCAGCCCCTCGGGCGGTGGCGACATCGTGGTGAGCTTTTCGGGCGGCGGGGCGACGTGCTCCTTCGCGCAGGCGGATTTCAGCAGCACCCTGCCTGCCGCGCCTCCGGCTGGCGTGCGCTTTCCGCACGGACTGTTCGATTTCGTGCTGCAAGGCTGTACCCCGACCGCCGTGAATTTCACCATCACTTACCCGACGGCGCTGCCGCCTGGCACACAGTACTGGAAGTACGGCCCCACGCCGGATGACGCCGCCTCCCACTGGTACGTGCTGCCGGCCACCATCACCGGCAATCAGGTCACCTTCAGCATTACCGATGGCGGTCTTGGCGACGATGACTGGGCCCTCGGGCCGAATGGAACGGTCGTCGACCAGGGCGGCCCGGGGGCGGTTCTGGTCACTGGTGTGCCGGCGCTCTCGGCGTGGAGCATGGCCGTCCTGTCCGCGCTGCTCCTGCTGAGCGTTGTTGTTGTGCACGGCCGGCGCTTCCGGTAACGATACCTGAGACCCTGACGGCGACGGAATCCATGCCCCGCACACACTGAATCTCGGCGGCTGTGGCGTTGGCGGGTAATATCTGCCTGTACCCACTCAAGAAAAGCCCTCTCCGAATGCAAATGGAAGTCAAAGAGAAACCCAGGTTGGCCGTTGTCGCGGCTGTGCAGTTGCCAAACGTGACCGATGTCGAGTTTGAGGCGTCGCTTACCGAACTGCGCGAGCTGGCAAAAACACTGGGGTTCGAGGTCGTGCACACGTTCATCCAGAAACGTTCGAGCTTCGACTCGACGGCCTACCTGGGCGTCGGCAAGCGGCAGGAGATTCGCGATTTCGTGAACAACGAATTCGAGGACGAAGTGCAGGGTGCAGCCAGTGCGGACAGCCGCCAGGTGGATGTGATCCTGGTCGACCACGAGATTTCACCGTCGCAGGCGCGTCACCTCGAAGTCGAGGCCGGCTGCGAGGTGATGGACCGCACCATGGTCATCCTCGAGATCTTCCACCGCAACGCACGCTCCCGGGCGGCGCGGGCGCAGGTGGAGATTGCGCGTCTGGGTTACATGGCGCCGCGCTTGCGCGAGATGGCCAAGCTGGCCGGGCCCCAGGGGCGCCAGCGTAGCGGCGTGGGCGGACGTGGTGCGGGTGAATCGCACACCGAGCTGGATCGCCGCAAGGTGCGTGACCGCATCGCCGAACTGCAGCAGGAAATCGATGCGATGGAGGTCGAGCGCAAGACGCAGCGCTCCCGCCGTCAGGAGCGTCAGGGCCTGGCGGGCGTGGCGCTGGTGGGCTACACCAACGCCGGCAAGTCCACGCTGATGCGCGCCCTTACCGGCAGTGAGGTGCTGGTCGCCAACAAGCTCTTCGCCACGCTCGACACCACCGTGCGCGTTCTTCACCCGGAGAGCGTGCCGCGCGTGCTGGTCAGCGACACGGTGGGCTTCATCAAGAACCTGCCCCACGGTCTGGTGGCGTCGTTCAAGTCCACGCTCGACGAGGCGCTCGATGCGTCGCTGCTGCTGCACGTCATCGACGCCAGCGATCCCGGTTTCGAGCGTCAGCTCGAAGTGACCGACGAGGTGCTCAAGGAGATCGGCGCCGATGAAGTGCCGCGTATCCGTGTCTTCAACAAGATCGATCACGTCGGCGATGCCGAAGCGCAAGCCGAATGCGAGGCGGCACTGCGCGCCCGGTATCCGGATTGCGTGGTGATGAGTGCCCGCCGCCCGGCGGAAGTCGAGCTGTTGCGCAAGACGATCGTCGCCTTCTTCCAGAAGGATCTGGTCGAGGCGGAGCTGTTTCTGCCGTGGTCGGCGCCGCAATTGCGTGGGGCCATCTACGAGAACTGCCAGGTGCTGGAGGAGCGTGCCGACGAGGAGGGCGCCTTCTTTACCGTGCGCGGCGCCGCCGATGTGGTGGAGAGCCTGCGCGAGCAGGTCAGCCAGCTATAAGCGGCGATTGAAGGGTGTCGAGCTGGACTTCGAACCAGAACCGGCTCCCCACGCCGGGCTGACTGCTCACCCCGATGCTGCCGTCCATCATCTCGGAGAGTTGCTTGCACAGCGCCAGCCCGAGGCCGGTTCCGCCATATCGGCGCGTGGAGGAACCGTCGCCCTGTTCAAAGAGGGTGAATAGACGGTATTGATCGTCGGCGGGGATGCCGATGCCGGTGTCCTCGATGTCAAAGCGCAGCCGTGCCTTGCCGGGGGTGTGCGCGAGCAGGCGCGCGCGCATGCTCACCGAACCCTTTTCCGTGAATTTCACGGCATTGCCGGCGAGGTTGAGCAGGATCTGCCCCAGGCGCAGCGGGTCACCCTCAAACGACAATCGTGACAACTCCGGCGGGATGTCGATGCTGAGTGTCAGCCCTTTTTCCCGTGCCTTGGGGGTAATCAGGTTGTCGACACTGTCCCGGACGGTGTCGATGCAGAAGACAACCCGCTCCAGCGTCAGGCGCTGCGCTTCGATGGCGGAAATGTCGATCAGGTCGTTGATGAGTGTCAGCAGGCGCTCGGCCGCGCTGGCGGCCTTGCCAAGCTGATTCTGCGCTTTGGGATCGGTGACACGCAGCTGAGCCAGCTGGGTCATGCCCATGATGGCGTGCATGGGCGTGCGCAGTTCATGGCTGATGTTGGCGAGGAACATGGTTTTGGCCCGATAGGCGGTTTCGGCGGCCTCCTTGGCAATCGACAGGGCGGTGGTGCGCGTCTGGACCAGGGCTTCCAGGTGATTCCGGTGTTGTTCGAGTTCGGCTTCTGCCTGCTTGCGCTCGGTGATGTCGCGGGAAAGGATCACAAAGTGCGCCTTGTCACCGGGCGCCGTGTGCTTGCGGGCCACCGAGAGTTCGAACCAGTGCGGCCCGTCGGGAAGCGGAATCATGATGCTGCGGCCGTAATCGCTGCCGCTGTGCCGGGAGGCCGCCAGCGCCTCCAGCACCGTTGCCGCCGCTTCGGCCGGCAGCACATCGCGGACATTCCTGCCGAGCAGTTGCGTTGCGGGGGTGGCAAGCATGCCGCGGCTGGTCGTGATGGCCTGCAGGTAAGTGCCGGCTTCGTCGAGTTCAAAAAGCAGGTCGGGAATCGTTTCGAGGGTTGCTGCCAGTTGATCCCGGGTCATTTCATCGAGCTTGGCGCGCAGGAAGGCCCGTCGTCGGTCGAGCGTGGTGCTCCAGCTGATGAACAGGCTGAAGAACAGCACCGGCAGATAAACCAGCGCAAACACCAGCAGCGCCTCGGGGTTGCCGCCATTCAGACGCTGGACGCCATGCAGGATGACCACCGAAATCAGCAGGGAAATCCCCAGCGAGGGCAGGAAGCGCACCTGCACGCACAAATTGGCCAGCACGATGAAGATCAGCGAGGCGTACTGGAAAGTGGCGACCTTCGGACTCGTGCTGTAGGCCAGCAGCTGGAACCAGATCGCCGTCGCCAGCAGGATCAGGATGGGCAACAGCAAATCCAGCAGCAGCACATTCCGCGACCAGCGAAACAGGGCCAGCATGAGCGGCAGGGTCAGCGCCATAAAGATCGACCGTACGGTGATCGAGGTGCTGCCTATGTCGGGCAGGAGCAGCGCATCGGCAAATCCGTATGAGAAATAGGCGGCTTGGCCGAGCAGGTTAACCAGCAGCAGAAAACGCCAGTAATGCTGCAGCTGATAAGACTTGAATGCGCCCTGCAGGTCCGCCGGAATGAGGGACAGGGGGCTCAGCAATGCCCGTTCAATGCGGGCGCGGTTTTCATGTTCCGACATAAGGCTCTTCGGTTATCGATGTCTCCGACAGGGGGCATGACCGCATGCGCCCTTGTTTGTGCATCTTTACCAGAGTCCCGTGTCGAGTAACAGTTCTTAGGTATTTTGGCGCCACGCATCGTAACCGCCCTTCAGTGGGCGCACCGACAGGTAGCCGGCACGGAGCAGCGTGCGGGCGGCGTGGATGGCAGTGGCGTCTTCGGGGCAGGCGCACAGCGTGACGATCGGCTGGTCCCTGGGCCAATCGCCAACGGCGTCCATCAGGCGGTCAAGCTCCGCCGCCCTGGCGCCGGGAATCGGACCCGTTTCAGCCTGCAGGCGTGGCCCGCGCAGATCGAGGAAGAGCAGCGGTACTGCCGCTTGCAGGGCGGCGATGAGTTCGTCCGGCGCGATGTGGGGAAGGTCGGACAGCACGCGAAAGCGATACTTCTGCCACAGCTTCCAGCCCAGCCAGAGTGCTGCCAGCCCGACGATCACGATCAGCGCTCCGGCGGCGTGGCTGTCCAGATAGGCAATCGCGCTGTGTACTTCGGTTCGCAACAGCCAGCCTGCGCCGAGGGCGAGCCCTGCCCACAGGGCTGCGCCCGCCGCCGCAGCGGGCAGGAACACCGGCAGCGCCATGCGCAAGGAACCGGCAATCGGCGGGGCCACGGTGGAGAAGCCGGGAATGAACTTGGCGAGCACCAGGGAGCCCGGCCCCCAGCGGATAAAGCGGGCTTCGGTCTGGCTGACGCACGATCCCGGGTTGATCGACAGCTTGCACAGCCCCGCCAGAACCCGATAGCCGAAGGCCTTGCCGGCCAGATACCACAACCAGTCGGCGATCACCGAGGCGATGACCGCCGCGGCCAGCAACCGGCCGATGTGCCCCGGTGTCGCGGCGAGGCTGCCGGCCAGCAACAGGGTCGGAACGGCCGGCACCGGCAGCCCGGCCTGTTGCAGCAAGACGTTCAGGAACACCACCCAGACCGCGTCGCGCTGCAGGGATTGGCTGATCTGGGAGATGTCCATCGGAACCTCCTTCGCTTCAAAAAGCCCGGCCTTCAGTCGCGGGGCAACTCATTCGGACGCAGGTCGAACAGCAACACTTCGGCCTGCTCGCCCTGACTGAAGTCGATCTCCTGCACATCGCGCAAACGGGCCCCGTCGCCGGCCGTCATGCGCTGGCCATTCACCGTCAGCGCGCCACGGGCGACGTGGATGTAAGCGTAGCGCTGGGCCGGCAGCGTGATCTTGTGCTGTTCGGCGCCGTCGAAGAGGCCGGCATAGACGCGGGCATCCTGATACACCGACAGCGATCCATCGGCCCCGTCGGGCGAAATGATCAGGCGCAGGCGCCCACGCTTTTCCGCGGCCGGGAAGTTCTGCTGCTGGTAGCGGGGCTTGACGCCACGCTGGTCGGGGACGATCCAGATCTGCAGGAAATGCACGAGTTCCGTGCTGGAACCGTTGTATTCGCTGTGCTGGATGCCGCTGCCGGCGCTCATCATCTGCACATCGCCCGGGCGAATCACCGAGCCGACGCCCATCGAATCCTGGTGTTCCAGCGCGCCCTCAAGCACGTAGGAAAAGATCTCCATGTCCCGGTGCGGATGGGTGCCAAAGCCCCGGCCGGCAGCCACCCGGTCATCGTTGATCACCAGCAGGTCGGAAAAGCCGATCTGTTTCGGATCGTGGTAGTTGCCGAATGAAAAGCTGTGCTGCGATTGCAGCCAGCCAAAATTTGCGATGCCACGTGCGGCAGCGGGTCTCAGTTCGAGCATGGAAATCCCTTTCTTGTGGGCCCGTTGGGATGCCGCTTCCCCGATGGGGGAGGGCGATCAGGGCAACGGCGATGAACGAACTGTAGCCGTATCGGACTGCACGAAAAAGAGGGCAATCAACAACTATTTGTTGCCATAAAGGCAACACAGAACAGCGACGCGGATGGCCTCCAGCGTTCCGATCTCCTCGCCTTCGCCCACAACAAGCTCATCAAGACGCGGCTAAAGGCTTAAACGCTCCGCAAGAAAACCATGTTGTGCCGTCAATATTCAATGTTGCCGCGTCGGCATTGAATGCTGGTCACGCGACATGCTTTGTTGACGCGTGAATGAAGCATGTTGGTGTGGCAATGAAGCATGTTGGCGAATCAGCATTCATCTACGGACAGGCAACATCCTTCGTTGACCGCGCAATATGCCATGCTGCCCCATCAACATGGCATGCGGACCGGGCAACATCAACATCACGCCAGCCACTGTTCATCATGCAAACCGCCGTATGGCATCTTGATGACGTGAAATCGCATGCTGCACCTGCCACATCCACCGCGCCTCGGACTGGAGGCCAAACATATAGTCCGTACTGCCGGAAACGACATACCATCCGAGGCATGCGGGCAGGCGAATCGGGTTTTGTGAACCGCAGCCGACGTCGCGATGCTCATTCACGCATTCAGGGTGAGATCTACGGCACTTGTGTGGGAGCGTGGAGATGCGGAGGCGTTAAAAAATAAGGATGTGCGGTGGCCGGGGTGTTTAAAAACAGAGATTTCAATCGGATTGGCGGTTTATGCGAAATCGTATAGGGGACACGTGGCCACGTATCCGTACGCACCCACCATTGGCCGACGCCCCCTGCCTGACAAAACACGGCGAAGAGCGCCACTTTCCTGCTCGTCTCCTGCCCCCCCAATCACCGGGCGACAAGTGGAGCCTGTACCAACGCCCTGCGCGCCGCCCGCGCCGAACTCCAGCGCATCCAGCGCGGCCTCGCCACCTTCACCCTCGCCACCGGCCGGCCCGACCTTTTCCCCGAAATCCCCGTCACCGTGCAAGACTTCAAACCCGAAATCGACGCTACCCACTGGCTGATCACCCTCGCCACCCACCGGCTCGACAGCAGCGGCCTCATCACCACCCTCGACATGGAGCTCAAGATCGACGAGCAATAAAAACCCGCCACGTGGGCGGGTCTTGATGGCGAGAACGGCCGGACCTACTCGTAGTAGGCCTCAATCCACTCCCCTACGGTTCCGTCCTCATCGTCCCACTCGAAGGACCATCTTTTCCTCAGGAACTTTCCAATATCCGTCGCCGTCGCACTTGCCAGAACAAGACCTTCCTGTTCATAAAGCTCACCGATACGGCGCGCCACGAGTGACAACGTGTTCGCCTTTGCCGCCTCTACGGCAATCGACTCGCACCACGACCGCACAAAACTCTCCCATGCACTCGGGTCTTGTCTGAATCGAGGTACATCCGGAAACTCGTAGCCATTGATGTAGCGGTTCCGGAAGTCGTCATCCTGCGCCAGCAAAATGTCTTCACTGACCTTCTGGTCAAACCGATCTCCGTAAAACTTGAACGAAATACCCTGTTCATCACCGCTCAAGTACTCGCCGGGCTCAATACCAGAGGCGCGCAAGTCTTCCCACACCTGCTCCAAAGCAGACAGAAGCTCGCTCCGCCGCTGTTCCTTCCAGGCACTGCTGTCCTTATTGGCCAGCAACTCGCCAACCTTGGCGCTCCGGGCCTCCGAAGCCTGAGACTTCATGATGTCATGGTGTTCCCGATAGGCCCCATCCGAAACCCAGTCACCCAGGTGCGTCCATACACCGTAGCGTGACTTCCACTTGGGTTTGCTCGCTTCTGTCTCCTCCGCAGGCGCCTCTTCAACAGCGTTCAGGTAGGGGTACCGAACGACGTCCCGATTCCCCTTTTCCGAAAATCGCCGGTCTGCAAATATCTTGGCCACCACATCCTGTGGCAAACGTTTCTTTAGCTGAATGCTCAAGGTCAGAAACTGGGGGGCATTTCTGTACTGCGCAGCCAATACGCCGCGCTGCAGCCAGCTGTCGAACCCCGAGGCTCCCATGTCCGGATGTGACGTTTTGAACCGCGGCAAATACAGAACCGGCGCCTTGCTGAGCCCGATTTCCTGAGCGTCAATTTCAACTGCATCCGCGGTATCAAACGCAGCCAGAATGCTTGCGAAGTAATCCGCCAGCTCCGCATCCTCACCAATGGCCAGATCCACATCGGCAATCAACTCAGCGTTCCTGCTCCCCTTGAAGGCAGCGTCCGTCGCATTGGCCGACCCAAACAGCAAGCGCCGCTTTCTCCACCTGGGCGTCTCGCGGGCAAACTCGAAATAGAAGGCCTTCATGTGCACCAGGCCACCTGCCCGGCCAAGCCTGATCTCAAGATTTACGTTCCTGCCGCAGGCCCTGCGAATCTTCGCCAGATCCTCAAACCGGACACCATCGTCAATGAGCAAACAGAGCCGCTTCGGCACCATCCGCTTCACCAACTCCTTCATGAACTTCGGATCAATAAATGGCGCAACCACAAGTGCCTGCTCCGTCTCAAACCCATCAGGCACCGTCAACAGATCAAAACTCATAACCTAACCTCCAAGAATCCACCCTTCATAGTCCTGCACGGAGCAAACACCGCAAAGTGACATACCGCACCTCAATCGTGCGTCGAAATTCATAGATAGGGAACTTATACCAAAGGATTATTTAAATGATGTAAATTGCGGGTAAGGGTTTTCCGGAAATCAGTCGCAGTCTCCGGTAATTTCGGCGAATGAACACAACCCGCCGCCCCCTCGCCAAGGTCATCCTCTTCAAAACCCGCGATGCCGAAACCCTTCACCGCGAACTGCTCGAACTTGCCGATGCGGCCCTTCGCGGAGACATCACCGGCGTCGCCTACTCCGCCCTCACCCGGCGCGGTAGCACTCGCCACGACATCCCTCGTGTCCTCGTTGGCGTCCAGCGGCTTGCCCGCGTGCTGCTCGACATGGCGCCTTAGTCATACCAAAGCACTGATCTATCTACATCCAGGTCTAGCGTGTGCATTACGCCTCGCCAGCCCCACTCCCAGAGCTCAAGCAGCCCCTCCGACGGCCGGGCCCGAGCACCCACGCAGTACAGCCCCAAACAAAATCAGCCTGAAACATCGCAAAAGACCACAGCACCTTGCCCATCCTTAATTCTTGCCTGATCAGTACTGAATAAATAACAAACAAAAAAAGTCAAAAGGTATCTCTATGAGCTTCATAAGATATATTACTTGCTCTGTCGCAGCAATAAGCTTAATTGGTTGCGCCCATCCGATTAATGTCGCCCCTGACCAATCGAAGATAACCCGCGAACTCGGGGGGCCTGCAAGAATCAAGGCACGAGCTGGTTACTTTATTCCTGCTGAAGCTCTAATGCGGGAGGTAACAACACCCGGGGGCGGTGGTGACAACGTGCGGTACTACCCGTACAAAGACCTGGAGGCAGGGTATCAACGAATGCTCAGCAACGTATTTGATGATGTAGTCAAACTTGACTCTATATCTGACAACTACGACACATCGCGAAGCGGCGTCAAATACATTCTTACCCCGGAAGTAATAACTACCTCCGGATCTACGGGGTTCTTTACTTGGCCCCCGACAACTTTCACCGTTGACTTGAAGAGCAAAGTGAGAGACTCATCCGGAAAAATAGTGGGTAACCCCCATGCAATCGGAACGGGCCAAGTTTCAGGCGTATTTGATCTTAAAGGTGACTTTGGCTTGGCTGGCCGTATAGCTATGGAGAATGCACTCAAGAAGATGCAGAACTCATTGCTCGATCTGAAGTACGAAGACACGACGGTCTCATTGCAACCACTACAAGCGACACCGATTGCCGTGTCCACATCGACATCCTCTGCACCCCAATCCAAGGATCAAATCTCGAGCAGGCTCGAGAAGGTAAGGGAGCTTTTTGATCGAGGACTCATCAGCAAGCTCGATTATGAAAGAAAGAGAAAAGAAATACTGGACAGCCTTTGATAGCGGTCCTGATCGGTCAAATTTCACCACAAGTACCCAGGAGCAGTTCGTGGATCCAATCTCTCTAATTCTCACCATGGCGCTCAAGAACCCGCAAGCAACGGGCGCTGCCATGGAAAACATGGCAAGGCCGGGAACAGTGAATGCAGCCCAGCTGGAAACCAGCGCGGCCGACTTTGCGCGCGAAGTCGTCAATTGCTATCACCACAGCGCACGGTTTTCCGGGCTGGAAGTGCTTGGCGGTCCGTGGCAAGGTCAGATGCAATATGGCGCGGAGAACTCCGCCGTGATGCGGATCTACTTCACAGGTGTCTCGGGGTCGAGATACCAGATGGTCGTCGCAGCCATGTCGAAGGGGCGCCAATACAGAACGGCGATGCTTCAAGAGAACTCAATCGTCCCCTATAACAAGAACTGTGCGCTGGAACGCTGGGTTAATGCTGAAGCATGATCCTCAAAGGTCGAAATAAAGTCTTGAATTTCTTAAATCCTCGCCAAGACTTAAAGTGTCATCCGGATATGGATTAAAACTATCCAAGAAATGAGTGACTCCGCTCAACCGCCCTGCCTGAAACCATCGCGATCACCAGCAGTAGCTGCCCATGACAACAGAAGCAATCCTCATCACCTTAGTGTCTTCAGTGATTTCTGGCCTAGCTGGCGTTGCGATCGCCGCCTGGTTCTTCTACCGAATCGAACGCTACAAATTGAAGCTTGATCTTGCGCGCAGGCTTTTCGGCTACAGACACAGCATCGCAGGAGAGGGCTTCTCTACCGCAATGAATGAAGTCTTCGTTGTTTTTGCTGGCGAAGAAGAGGTGATCCAAAACATGGGTCGCCTGTACTTGGTCATCGAAACGCCCGGAAAGCCAAATCTGGAAGTCGTCTTCTCCGATTTCTTGAAGTCTGTCGCAAAAAGCGCCGGTCTGGGCAAAGCTAAGCTGAATGACGCCTACTTCATAAAGACATTCAATGCCAAGAATTGAATGCATCCCCTCACGTCAGACATTAGGTTGCTTGAGGCAAGTTGCTATCTCATCGCTTGTTGCCGAGAAAGACATTCAACTCATTCGAAAGTCAGCCGTCGTGTCCGAAACCGCTCCCTACTCTTGTTATGACGCTTTGCGCACACCAGAGGCTGCACCGCCGACGTATGTCGGCGGGTGTCCTGATTGAAGGCTGTTTAGGCGGGCTTGCGGGCCACCAGTCCGATGAGGGCGGAGCGGCCCTTGTGGGCGCTGCCTTCGGCAACGTCTTCTTCGTATTCCACCAGCTCTTCGATGTCCCAGCCGGCAAAGGCGTCGCGCAGGATTTCTTCGGTGTAGAGGTTTTCGACGGCTGACGGGCCGCCGGTTTTGTATTCGAGCTGCTTGGGCGTGTAGCCCTGCAGCAGGATGCGGCCACCCGGGCGGGTGAGCTGCTTCATCACGTCGAATTGCCGTTCACGCCATTCGGGGCCGACGAACTGGATGAAGATGCCGACGACCCAGTCGAAGGCGTTGTGCAGTTCGACGGGCGGCCACGCGGGGGCCAGCATGTCGGCCTGAAGGAAGTTCACCTCGACCTGCTGACCCTTGGCGAGGCGCCGGGCTTTTTCGACGGCGACGGCGGAGATTTCGATGGCGGTGACTTCCAGGCCCTGATGGGCAAGCCAGACCGAGTTGCGACCTTCACCGTCGGCCACCGACAGGGCGGTGCTGCCGTCCTGCAGCAGTTCAACCCGGTGGGCGAGGAAGCGGTTTGGTTCGGTGCCGAACAGATAGGCTTCGCCGGCCTCCCGGTAGCGGTTGCTCCACATGACTTCCTGGCTCATTTGTGTGCGCTCCTCTGTTTTTTTGATTGCGCCCTGGTGGGTCGCAATGATTTCACCTTGCCGCGTCGCTCTGCGGCAGCAGGTGTCCCAAAGAACGGACACCGGCTTGGGGGCACCGTTCAAAAAGTCACGCACCTTTCCCATCGGAAAACTCGCCGTGTGGTGTTCTCTGAGATGGGATGGATGTTGCCGGGAAGGCTGGTGCCAGGAAGGCGGGGCAAATAAAAAGGCCCGGGTGCCCCGGCTCGCGAGAGCCGAATAAACACCGGACCTTCAGAGGCGACCTGATCGCCTGGACGGTTGCCGAAACCGGCAGGAGGCGGCTTACTTGTCCTTGTGCTGGAAGTCGACGCGGCGGTTTTCGGCCCAGCAACGCTCTTCGTGGCAGGTGGCACGCGGCTTTTCGGAACCGAAGCTGACGGCTTCGATGCGCGAGTCGGCCACACCCATCAGCACGAGTGTCTTGCGCACGGATTCGGCGCGCTTCTGGCCGAGGGCCAGGTTGTATTCGCGGCTGCCGCGTTCGTCGGCGTTGCCTTCGACCATCACGGCGTCGTTGGGGTGGGCGGCGATGAAGTCGGCTTGTTCCTTGACCACGTCACGGTACTTGGCATCGACGGAGAACTGGTCGAAGGCGAAGAAGACGCTCTTCTTGGCGAGTTCGGCGCGCTGGGCGGCGACCTTGCGGGCTTCCATCTCGGCGGCAGACATCTTGTCAGCCACGATGGGGGTGGTGGGGGCCTGGGCTACCGCGGACTGTTGGTCAGTGGCGGCCGATTTTTGTGCGGTCGTTGAACAGGCGGCGAGTGCGGTGGCACACAGCAGGGTTAAAAGGGCAGACTTGTTCATGGAAGCAATGCTCCTGATGGGTGGTTGAAAACCAAGGGTGATGACTATAGTAAGGCGCCTTGGCTTGTGCAACCCGGAGATACCCCACATAAACCGCTCGAATCGGCTCGCCATGCCGGTGCCGGGTGCAAAATAGTCCCGTTGCGGCTTTTGCCGCGCTGAGTTCGCTTGCGTACTGACGGCCCGGCCGAATCGGTTTAATTTCGGGCCTGACGGGCGTCTGCCCGGCCCACTCGAATCGGACCAAGGCGAGAGATCATGAAAACCGTCGACCGCCACCTGTTGCAGCGTTTCTGGCATCTGGCCACGCCTTACTGGCGTGGGGAAGAGAGGCTGAAAGCGTGGGGCCTGCTGGTGTTGCTGGTCGTCCTGCTGCTCGGGCTGACCCGCTTTGCGGTGCTTTTCAATGCGCAGACGGGGGAGTTCACCTCGGCGCTGGCGGCCCGTGACGAGCCCCGCTTCTGGGATGCCATCGAGGTTTGCCTGGGCTTGGTTGTCGTGGCGGTGCCGATGTACGCACTTTACTATTACGTGCGCGACACCCTCGGGCTGCACTGGCGACGCTGGCTGACCAACCGGTTTCTGGCGAGTTATTTCAGCGACCGCAATTTCTATGAGCTGAATGCCCTCGCGGCGATCGACAATCCGGACCAGCGCATCGCCGAGGACATCAACACCTTCACCCAGCGCTCGCTGTTTTTTCTGCTGATCTTCATCGGCTCGATCCTGCAACTGGTCGCCTTCAGTACCGTGCTGTGGTCGATTTCGCGGGTGCTGGTGTACTTTTTGGTGGTCTACACGGTTGCCGGTACGCTCATTACGGTGCTGGTGTTTGGTCGGGTGATGATCCGCATCAACTTCCAGCAGCTCCGGCGCGAGGCGGATTTTCGCTTCAGTCTGGTGCGGGTGCGCGAGAACGCCGAGTCGATCGCCTTCTACCGGGGCGAGGCGCAGGAGCTGGTGCAGGTGAAGCGGCGTTTCACCGGGGCCTTCGACAACTTCAAGTTGCTCATCACGCGCCAGCTCTTCCTGAACCTGTTTCAGTACGGCTACGCCATGCTGACCATCGTCCTGCCCAGTGCAATCATGGCTTCGCAGGTGTTGTCGGGAGAGGTGGAGGTGGGGGCTGCGGTACAGGCCGCCGGCGCTTTTGCCGCGGTGCTCACGGCAATGTCGATGATCGTGGACAACTTCGAGAGCCTGAGCCGTTTTGCGGCGGGGGTGGATCGTCTGAATGCTTTCCTGAAGGTGCTTGCCGATCGTCCGATGGGGCATGCGTCGACGGGTGGCGTCATCGAGTCGATAGAGGATTCGCGGCTGGCGCTGGAAGACGTGACCCTGCTGACACCGAACCGCGAGCGCATTCTGGTGCAGAAGCTGTCCATCGAGATCCTGCCGGGCGAGAGCCTGATGATCGTCGGCGAGAGCGGCTGCGGGAAGAGTTCCCTGCTGCGTGCCATTGCCGGTCTGTGGTACGCCGGCGGCGGGCGGATCATCCGTCCGGGGCGTGACGAGATCCTGTTTCTGCCGCAAAAGCCCTACATGCTGCTCGGCTCCCTGCGCAGCCAGCTGCTTTATCCGAAGAAGGATGCATCGATTCCGGATGCGGAGCTTCTCGGCCTGCTGGTGAAGGTGAATTTGCCCGATCTGGCCGAGCGCTTTGGTGGTCTGGATGTGGACGTGGATTGGGAGAAGGTGCTGTCCATCGGCGAGCAGCAGCGCCTGGCCTTCGCCCGCGTGCTGCTCACCCAGCCCCGCTACGTGATTCTGGACGAGGCGACCAGTGCCCTCGACAACGCCAACGAGGAGGCGCTGTACGCCCAGTTGGTGGCGTCCGGTACGACGCGGGTCAGCGTGGCCCACCGCGCGACGGTTCTCAAGTTTCACCAGCAGGTGTTGGCGCTGAGCGGCGACGGCGGCTGGCGCGTCTGTCCGGCGGAGGACTATCGCTTCAACGGGTAGTCCAGTCTTACCTGTTTCAGGTAACGTCGAGCCGAAAAATCTTGACACCAGGATACGGCGAATCTAGCTTGGAACGTCTGGAATACCGTTTCTACGAGCGGTTTTCACGTCTGCTACTCTTTAAAGGGTGTTGGGGTGTTATCGACTTGCGAAGGGACAGGCGGCGATGAACAGGTTTCTCCTTGCAGGCGATTCGGCGGCATTTCTCAAGGTTCTCGGCTTTATTGCCAAACTGGCGCGGCATGACGTCCCGGTACTGATCGAGGGCGAAACCGGCACCGGCAAGGAACTGGCTGCCCGCGCGATCCATTACCAGGGCTCACGTCATGACAGGCCCTTCGTGCCGGTCAATTGCGGTGCCTTTCCCGACACGCTGATCGAAAGCGAACTGTTCGGCCATGTAAAGGGCGCCTTCACCGATGCACGCAACGATCGCCCGGGGCTGATCGATGCGGCCGACGGCGGCACGCTCTTTCTCGACGAGGTGGATGCCCTCACGCCAAAGGCACAGGTGGCGCTGCTGCGCTTTCTGCAGGATTCGTCCTATCGGCCGGTGGGGGCGCGCACCGAGCGCAAGGCCAACGTGCGGATCATCGCCGCCAGCAACGCGCCCCTCGATGAATTGACCCAAACGGGCGGTTTTCGCCTCGATCTGCTGTTCCGCCTGCGCATTATGAGCCTGTGTCTGCCGCCGCTGCGGGAAAGGGAAGGGGACGCGATGTTGCTGGCCCGCCTCTTTCTGACCCGCTGCCGCGAAAAGCACGGCTGTCAGGTCAGCGAACTCGACGAAGACAGTTGCAGCTGGTTTGGTCGTTATCACTGGCCCGGCAATGTCCGCGAACTGGAAAGCCTGATCTTTCGTGAGGCGCTGATTTCCGACACCCGGGTCCTGCAGCTGGCAGAGCCCTTGTCGCTGGCCCGGGAGCGCCGCAACAAGCCCGACCGGCGCATGCCGGCCTTCGATGGCCTGGATTTTGGTACTGCCAAGGCGCTGGTGGTCGAGCAGTTCGAGCGCAGCTACCTGTACCGCCTGATGGACTCGGCGGACGGCAATGTGAGCCTGGCGGCGCGGCTTGCCGGCAAGGAGCGCCGGGCGCTGGGCAAGCTGCTCAAGAAGCACTCCATCGGCGGCCACCGGACGTCTTCCCGCCGCTTCCCGCTTTAAGCGCCGCCGAAGTGCTCTCCGATCCAGTCGGCCCACAGGCGGGCGGCGGCACGCCGTTGTGGTTCCGGGCCGTCGGGTGCATAACTTCCCAGCTGGCGCCACAGGGCCGGCCAGTTGCCGGTGCCGGGCTGTGCGCTGACGATGTCGTGGACGACCACAAAGGCGTGGGCGCGGGTGTCGGGTGATGCGGCGTCGAGGAGCGGCAGGACAGCTCTTAGGGCTGCCGGTCCCTGGTCGATGAGCGCGTAGGTGCTGAGGGTGTAGGGCGCGCACAGAACATCGGCAAAGTCATCGATGGTGCGAATCAGCGCCGCCTGGGCCCGTGGATCGCCGATGCGGGCCAGACCCAGGGCGCCAAAGGCCCGCACGCGCTCGTCCTGATTGTCGAGCAGGCCTTTGAGGGCGTCGGCGCTGGTCGGCTCGGCAATCTCCGCCAGGGCCTGGGCGAGTTGCGGTTTCAGTGTGGTATCGGCATCCGGCAAGGCGGCGACAAGGGCGGGCGCCACCGCCCGACCGGCCTCCACGATCTCGGCCAGGGCCAGGGCGCGGACATTGAAGTCGGCGTCCTGCAGGTCGGCCAGCAGTGTTTCGATGCTTTCCATCATGGCCCCGCTGCGGGTACGTGGGCGAAGCTCAGCACCACCCGGCGGTTGACCCAGCGGTTGGCTTCGCGGCGCTGGTCGGCGCCGACCGCCGCGTTGCCGCCCTGGTCGCCGGTGCCGGCGTTGGTGGTTGCCGAGGTGGAGGCGCCGTGGCCGATGAGGATGCCGTTGATGCGTGCGGCCGCGATGCCGCGCCCGAGCAGGGCCGCTTCCACGGCCTCGGCGCGCCGCAGGGACAAGTCCCGGTTGTAGTCGCTGGCGCCGCCCACCTGGTCGGCAAAGCCTTCGAGGCTCATTTCCACATCGGCGTTGCGCGTCAGGTAGGCCAGGAAGGTGTCGATCTTGGCGCTTTCGGCGGCGCTCAGCACTGCGCTGTCGAAGGGGAAGTAGAAGCTCACCGGCTCATGCACATAAAAGTCCCGGTGACGTTCCATGGCCTCGCCGAAGGTGGCCGACAGACCGGGATCGACGCTCAGGTGCTCGCTGACGACATGCCCGGCGCGCAGGCCGAAGCCCCAGTTCACGACGCCGTAGGTGATCATCGTGTCCTCGCCGAGGGCCGCGGTTTCAAAGCTGAAGTCCAGGTTGGCGGTTTTGCTGTTCGTGCCAGGGAAGTCGTACATCGCCGCCGAGCGGATGTCGGCGAGGTTGTCCGAGCGCTTGAAGCCCGGGGTCTGGCCGACCACGCCGCCGGTGCCGCCACCGTACATGGCAGGCTGCTGGGTCTGGCCGGCGACGCCCACGGTGCCCGGTGCCGCCGGCTGGAAGTTGTAGCGCGGCGACAGGAAGCTGCCCTGCGGAACGCCCGGCGCGGCAGCATTGGGGCGGTGGTGCACATCGGTGAAGAAGCCGCCTTCGACGCCCGTTGTCGCATCCTCCTCGGTGCGCAGGCCGGGGGTGCCGAGGGCGCCGCGCGGTGCCTGGGCGGCCGGCATGCTGGAAGGATTGAGGTCGGCGCCGCCCGCATCGGTGAGCCTGACGATCTGCGTCATGGCAATCACGTTCGAGTTGGGGGCGCCCGGCGCGGGCACGAAGCGGATGTAGCCGTCGAGCCCGCTCTTGGTGGCCGGTGTGGCCAGCGCGCCTTCGCGGGTTTGCAGGTCGATCTCGAAGACGCCGTCGGTGCTGCCGGGAATCAGGTAGCTGGCGGCGAAGGTGCATTGGATTGGCGCCTCTCCCGGGCGGGCCGACAGGGGGCCAACGGGCGAAGTTGCGCCGAGGCCACCGCCCTGCTGGACCACGTGGGTCAGTTCGTGGGCGGTCAGCGCATCGGGGCCGGGCCGCAGGCCCTGACCGAAGAAGATGTCGTTGCCGTGGGTGAAGGCCCGGGCGCCCAGGTTGCGGTTGAGGCGCGCCGCGTCGGGTCCGGTGTGTGTGCGCACGCTCCCGAAGTCGGCGCCGAAACGGGCTTCCATGGTGCTGCGGGTGGCGCCGTCGAGGGGGCTGCCGGAGGAGCCCAGGGCCTGTGCGATGCGTGACGGGGTGCGGCTGCGGCCCGTTTGAGCCTGGGGCTGCGGCGCTTCAGGCGCCGTGGCGGCGGAGGCGTGGGTGTGTTCCGGCCGGCCGATGTGTCCGGCAACCCGGTCAGCCTCGTTTTCGAAGCTGTCGCCGCGCGCCCCGACTGCTAGTCGGGCCAGTACCTGTGAGTGCAGGCCCCCGGCGGATTGGCCGAGAAAGCGCGGCATGCCCGATCCTCCCGGCCGCGGCGCGCGCGCGTCCTGCCGGGCTTCGCTGCGCTGGCGCGGTGCCGCACTCTTGCGCGGGGCAAGCGCCCTGTAACTGCTGGTGGCCATGATCGACTCCTTCCGGCAAAGCGCCGCAATGCACTCCCTGTTCACGTTTTAGCTGATCTTCATCCGTCCGGCTCGGTCTCTGCCGGGTAAATGCATTTGTCCTGGTTGTCGTAAATTTCGGCCAGCCTGCCCTGCTCGAAGTTGACCAGGTAGCCCGTCGGCAGGATCAGGGCCGGGAGCCATTCGGGCTTGAGGGTGAGCAGGCGTCCGGCGCGAACCCGCACCGCGTGCCGGGGTTCGGCATCGTCGCTGTCGTCCTGTGCGCAGCCGACATACCAGCCGCACTCGGCAGGGGAATCCGGTTCGGTGCGATGCAGATAGACGCGGGCTGCGTCGAGTGCATCGGGTGTCAGCCACAGGGTCTGGTCGCCCCGTGTGGCGAGGGGGGCGACGCCTGATTGACGCACCAACGCAGCCTGGGACTGGAGTACGCCGAGGGTGGCGTCCACCGATGGTCGCCAGCGCATCGGTTCGCTGTCGAAGTCCGGTTCGCAGACGAACCAGTCCTTGTCGCGTGCCTCTATTTGCAGGGGCGCCCAGCCGAAGTCGATGCGCGATCCGGGGGCGAGCTTCGGACCCGCCGCGTGGAGCCTGGCGAAGCTGTTGAGCATTGAGCGTGCGGGGAGGTCATGCAGCTCGCTGCACGGGGCGACGAGCAGGTGACCGTCGAGGTGGATGCTTTGGGTCATGGTATTCCCGCTTTCTTCAAGCGCCTGGCGATCTCGGCCTCGATGGCCGCGCGGGCCTCCGCCTCCACTTTGGCCAGCGCTTCACGCTGGGCGGCGGGCAGCTTCGGGGCGTTGGCTGTCTTGCTGCCCAGCCATGCGGGCAGGCTGCTCGCCTGTTTGGACGAATTGCGGCCCTGTTCGAGAAAGCGCAGATTCTGCGGCATGTCGAGGATGGCCTGCTGGTCGGCGCGGGACAGGCGTCCGAAGCCTTCCATGCCGAAGATCCGGTCTACCGGGACGACATGATCGACGGCCAGATTCGACAGTGGCAGGGTTTCGCCGGTCACGTAGTCCACATAGGTGCCGTTGGGCCCCTTGGCTTCCGGCGGCAGGCTCTCCAGGAAGGCGCGCTCGCGCTCGGCGCCGCCGGCACCCTTGAAGGGCGTGCCCTTGCGCAGGGTTTCGCGGGCCTCCGTCGTGAGGCCCTTGGAGGCTTCGATCTTCCCGGCCAGGGCTTTGCGCTGTGCTGCCAGATCCTGCTGCAGGCGCAGGGTTTCCGGGGTGTGGATGTGCTTGTTCTGCTTGAGCGCCGCGGCCAGCCGCGCTTCGCCATCGGCGATACCCTTCTCCATGGCCTTCAGGTCCGCTGCTGTCCGGGCGGCGGCCTCCGCCTCCTTCTTCGCGGCGGCGGCGACAGCTTCCAGTTCCTCGGCTTTCTTCAGGGCCTGGGCCTGCTCGTCGAGCATCTGGCGGGCGGTGCGGGCATCTTCCTCGGCGCGCTTGAGGTCGGCTTCCAGGCGCTCGACCCGCTTGCGGGCGGCGGCCGCTTCGTCGGCCTTGCCGCTGTTGGCTGCCCGGGTGGCCCGGCCGCGTTCCGGACCGAGCTGCTTGCGGGCCGCCTCGGCACGCTTGCGGGCTTCGGCCAGTTCGTCGTCGAGGATCTTCGTCTCGTCGGGGCTGAGAGGTTTGTGGGCCAGGGCTTTCTCGCGTGCTTCGGCCGCCGCCCTGGCCTGGGCATCGGCCTGCCTTTGCAGGGCCAGGGCGTGTTCGTCCACCTTTTGCAGTTCGCCCGCCCGCAGTTCCGGCGTGGCAACGCAGATTTTGGTCGGCGAATAGCGGCAGAACCGGCACTCGCCGTTCGGCAGCGTTTCCTCGCGCCATTCGTGCTTGCCGGCCTTGGAGGTGCGGTGTGGGGCGGTGCCCTCCAGGGACTCGGGGCGCTCCCGGAAACGGTCGCTCTCGTTGCGGGTCTGCTGTGGCGTGAGTTTGTCGTTTTCCAGCTTGCCGCTCTCGGCGGTGCTGGCTTCGCGCCTGGCGGGGGAATCGGGCTTGACCGTCTCCACGTCCTTCGCATCGGCGGCTTTCGGCTTGTCGGCAACCGGTTCGGCAGGCTTCGGCTCCGCCTTGGCCGTTGGTGTTTCCAGCTTCTGGCCGGCCTTCTGTTCAGCTTCGCCCAGTGCGCCACGGGCGGCCTTCTGCTCGGCCAGCTGGGCGCCTTCCT
>ERZ724525.12-NODE-12-length-95805-cov-8.236804_pt1 | contig 95805 bp, 85 predicted proteins | sample MGYA00376058_ERZ724525 | MGnify/ENA primary metagenome ERZ724525 (study PRJEB28724, sample SAMN07190888) | wastewater metagenome | isolation source: influent of sewage treatment plant in Hong Hong | place: USA: Christiansburg, Virginia | collected 2016-03-01 ... | reverse complement strand
GTGCTGGCCTACCGCGACATTGCCGATACCGAAGCCATGATTGAAGCGGCCAAGATGCTCAAACATGCGGTGGTGATTGGTGGCGGCCTTCTGGGGCTGGAGGCGGCCAACGGCCTGATGAAGCGCGGCATGCAAGTCACCGTGGTGCATGCGGGTGACTGGCTGATGGAGCGCCAGCTGGACGACCAGGCCGGCCGCATGTTGCAGAAATCGCTGGCCGAGCGCGGCATGCAGTTCTGCATGAAGGCGCAGACGCAAGAGCTGGTGGGCAACGCCGCAGGTCGCGTGAGTGCGGTGCGCTTTAAAGACGGCAGCGAGATACCGGCCGATCTGGTGGTTATGGCCGTGGGCATTCGGCCCAATACCGAGCTGGCCGAGTCCATGCATCTGCATGTGAATCGCGGCATTGTGGTCAGCGACACCTTGCAGACCGTGACCGATCCGCGCATCTACGCCGTGGGCGAATGCGCGGCGCACCGGGGCATCGCCTATGGGCTGGTGGCACCGCTGTTTGAGCAGGGCAAGGTGCTGGCCAACCACCTGGCCGAGTTCGGCATCGGCCGCTATCTGGGCTCGCTGACCTCGACCAAGCTCAAGGTCACGGGCATCGATCTGTTCTCGGCGGGCGACTTTCAGGGCGGTGGCGACACCGAAGAAATCCTGATGAGCGATCCCTATGCCGGGGTCTACAAAAAGTTGGTCATCAAGGACGACAAGCTGGTCGGTGCCTGCCTGTACGGCGACACGGTGGACGGCAGCTGGTACTTCAAGCTGCTGCGCGAAGGCCGCAGCGTGGCCGACATTCGCGACAAGCTGATGTTTGGCGAATCCAATCTCGGCGATACCGGCCACCAGGGCCAGAACAAAGCGGCTGCGCTGGCCGATAGCGACGAGGTTTGCGGCTGCAACGGCGTGACCAAGGGCGCCATCTGCAAGGCGATCAAGGACAAGGGCTTGTTCACGCTGGAAGACGTGCGCAAGCACACCAAGGCCAGTGCCAGCTGCGGCTCCTGCACCGGGCTTGTCGAGCAGATCATCATGTTCACGGCGGGTGGTGACTACTCCGCATCGCCCAAGACCAAGGCCATGTGTGGTTGCACCGACCATGGTCACCAGGCTGTGCGCGATGTGATTCGCACCCACAAGCTGTTGACCACGGATGCGGTGTTTCGCTTTATGGAATGGCGCACGCCCAACGGCTGTGCATCGTGCCGCCCGGCCGTCAACTACTACCTGATCAGCACCTGGCCCAAAGACGCCAAGGACGATCCGCAAAGCCGCTTCATCAACGAGCGCAGCCACGCCAATATCCAGAAAGACGGCACGTACAGCGTGATTCCGCGCATGTGGGGCGGCGAGACCACAGCAAGTGAGCTACGCCGCATTGCAGACGTGGTGGACAAGTACGACATTCCCACCGTCAAGGTCACAGGCGGCCAGCGCATCGACCTGCTGGGCGTAAAGAAGGAAGACCTGCAAGGCGTCTGGAACGACATAGGCATGCCCTGCGGTCACGCTTATGCCAAGGCGCTGCGCACGGTCAAGACCTGTGTGGGCAGCGAATGGTGCCGCATGGGCACGCAAGACAGCACCCAGATGGGCAAGGACCTGGAGCGCGCCATGTGGCGCATGTATGCCCCGCACAAGGTGAAATTTGCCGTCAGCGGCTGCCCGCGCAACTGCGCCGAGTCCGGCATCAAGGACGTGGGCATCATCGGCGTCGATTCGGGCTGGGAGATGTATGTGGGCGGCAATGGTGGCATCAAGACCGAGGTGGCGCATTTCTTCGCCAAGCTCAAAACCGCAGAAGAAGTCATGGAGTACACGGGTGCCTTCATGCAGCTGTATCGGCTGGAAGGCTGGTACCTGGAGCGCACCGTGCACTACATCAACCGCGTGGGTCTGGACCATGTGAAGAAGCGCATTCTGGATGATGCCGAAGGCCGCAAGGCGCTGTGGGAAGAGCTGCAGTTTGCGCTGGAAGGCGAGCCCGACCCCTGGTTTGAAACCGACAAGGCCGCAGTGGATACGCGCCAGTTCCAGCCGTTAACGACTGCGCAAACGGCCAGCGTCAGCGCCTGATCAAAAGCACCGAGGAGCCTGAAATGAGTGAATGGATTTCTATCTGCACGATTGACGACATCCCCGTGCTGGGCGCCCGCCGCGTGGCGCGTGCGCAAGGGCTGGATGTGGCCGTATTCCGCAACGCCGAAAACGAAGTGTTTGCCCTGCTGGACAGCTGTCCGCACAAGGGCGGCCCGCTGTCGCAAGGCATTGTTTTTGGCCGCAGCGTGGCCTGCCCGCTGCACAACTGGACGATTGCATTGAGCAGTGGCGAGGCTGCTGCACCCGACGAAGGCTGCACGCCGTACTTCAGCGTACGGGTGGAGGGCGGTGAAGTACAGCTGCGTGCCGATGAGCTTGCCAGCCGTGCACTGGAGCAGACGCGCCCCCACGCGGGCCCTGTGCATTGCAGCGGCAAACCAGCCTGCGCTGCTGCTTAAGCCTTTGTTGCTATAGATGTAATAGCTACTGGCGCTCACTGGACGAGCGCCAGAGCCCCAAAACACTGAAAGCCTGCCATGCCTGAGACCCGATCCACCTGCCCCTACTGCGGCGTTGGCTGTGGCGTCATCATTGAGTCGGATGGCGTGCAAATCACCGGCGTGAGGGGCGACCCCGATCACCCTGCCAATTGGGGGCGCTTGTGCACCAAGGGCAGTACTTTGCATCTGACGGCAGCGCCCGTGCACACCCGGCAATCGCGTCTGCTGCAGCCACTGCGCAGATTCGATCGGGCATCGGCCCCGCAACCGGTGAGCTGGGATGCAGCGCTGGACGATGTCGCAGGCCGCATGGCGCAGATCCGCGCCGACCATGGCCCGGACGCGCTGGGCTTTTACCTCAGCGGCCAGTTGCTGACCGAAGACTATTACGTTTTCAACAAGCTGGCCAAAGGTCTGCTGGGCACCAATAACCTGGACACCAACTCCCGCCTGTGCATGAGCAGCGCTGTGGCGGGCTACAAGGCCACGCTGGGTGCCGATGCACCGCCCGCCTGCTATGAAGACATCGACCTGGCCAGCTGCATGTTCATTGTGGGCAGCAATATGGCCTGGGCGCACCCGATTCTGTTTCGCCGTGTGGAAGAGGCCAAGGCGCGCAACCCGCAGCTCAAAATCATCGTGGCCGACCCGCGCAGGACAGAGACCGCAGAACTGGCCGATCTGTACCTGCCTTTGCTGCCGGGCAGCGATGTGATGCTGTTCCACAGCTTGCTGCACATCATGTTGTGGGAAGGCTGGACGGATAACGCTTTCATCGCGGAGCACACCAGTGGTTTTGCAGCACTGAAAGAGCTGGTACGCGAAGCCACGCCAGAGAAAGCATCGGCTATTTGTGGCGTGCCCACAGAAGATTTGTACAAGGCCGCACGCTGGATTTCCTTGGGGGGCGCATACAGTGCAGACAGCGCGCCACGCCAACCCACGCTGAGCCTTTACTGCCAGGGTCTGAACCAGAGCGCCAGCGGCACAGCGAACAACGCAGCACTTATCAATCTGCACCTGGCGACGGGCCAGATTGGCAAGCCCGGCGCGGGGCCGTTGTCGCTCACCGGCCAGCCTAACGCCATGGGCGGGCGCGAGGTGGGCGGCCTGTCCAACTTGCTCAGCGCCCACCGCGACATGGCCAACCCCTTGCACCGCGAAGAAGTGGCGCAGCTGTGGGGTGTGGAAAGTATTCCATCGACGCCCGGAAAGTCTGCGATAGAGATGTTTGAGGCGGCCGCCGATGGCCAGATCAAAGCGCTGTGGATTGCCTGCACCAACCCCGCGCAAAGCATGCCAGACCAAGCCATGGTGCGACGCGCGCTGGAGCGCGCCGAGCTGGTGGTGGTGCAAGAAGCCTTTGCCGTGACCGAAACCACGGCCTACGCCGACTGGTTGCTGCCCGCCACGACCTGGGGCGAAAAGCTGGGTACGGTCACCAACAGCGAGCGCCGGATCTCCCGCGTGCGTGCTGCCGTGGCTGCGCCCGGTCTGGCGCGACATGACTGGCAGATTGGCGTGCAGCTGTCACGGCGGCTGGAGCCTCTGGTGCGCCCCGGCAAGCCTTCGCTGTTTGGCTATGACATCAGTCGCGCTGAAGCAGCAGCCGAGGCCATCTGGAACGAGCACCGCGAAAGCACGCGTGGGCGAGACTTGGACATCACCGGCCTGAGCTGGCAAATGCTGGACGATAAGGGCCCGCAGCAGTGGCCTGTGCCCAGCGGCGCAGCGCAAGGCACGCAGCGCCTGTATACCGACGGCCGGTTTGCGGCCGATGACGGCCGCGCACGCTTTGATGCGCAGCCCTGGAAGCCTGTAGCAGTGCAGCGCGATGCGCGCCACCCCTTCAGTCTGAACACCGGCCGCCTGCGCGATCAGTGGCATGGCATGACACGCACCGGCCAGTTGGGCCGTTTGTTTTCCCATGTGAGCGAGCCGCAGTTGCAAGTGCACCCGCAAGACATGCAGCGCCTGCAACTGCGGGATGGCGATCTGGTCCATGTCTCCAACCACTACGGTGCCATCGTGCTGCCCGTGCAGGCGGAAAAGGGACTACAGCCCGCGCAGCTGTATTTGCCCATGCACTGGGGCGGTATGTATCTGAGTGGACGCAGCTCCAAAGGCCAGCGTTTAGCGGGTGTGAATGCGCTGACCACCCCTGAGTTCTGTCCGCGCTCCAAGCAGCCAGAGCTCAAGCATGTTGCCGTGAGGCTGCTCAAGGCCGAGATGCCATGGACTTGCATGGGCATGGCCTGGCTGGATGAATCGCAGGTGCTGGCCACGCGCGCAGCGTTGACAGAACTGATGGCGGAGTTTGACTTTGCCAGTTGCGTGCTGTTTGGCCGCTCTGTACCGCTGGAAAAGGCCAGCCAGGGCCGCACCGGCGTGCAGTTTCGCGCCGCAGCGTATGAAGCGCCGAGCGCCGAGGTATTGCGACGGCTGCAGCAGTTGCTGCAGTTGGATGGAGCTCAGGCGCTGCGTTATGTCGATGCTCGCCGCCAATGCAGCCGTGCCATGGCCATCGGTCAGCAAGATGGCGAGCCAGTGCTGAATGCCTTCTTGCTGTGTGGTGACGCCAGTGCTGGCCAGTGGCTGGCCCCCGTGCTGCGCGATGAGCAATCGACCCAAAGCTTTGGCCGGATGTTGTTGTCGTCCGGCAGCAAGCCGCCTGCCGCGATGGCTGCGCGCTCGCCACAGGTCTGCGCCTGCATGAATGTGGATGAGGCCAGCATTACCGCGCAACTAGGCCAGTGCAGCGGTTCACCCGATGAGCGGCTGGCGCAACTCAAGTCTTCGCTGGGCTGCGGTACGCGCTGCGGCTCCTGCATTCCCACGATCAAGCAACTGGTACAGGCGGTGCCGCCTGTCACCCAGATGGTTGCTGCATAAGTCTTTAGCTGAAAGGTCTGCCATGACTTCCCGCCATGCGAACTCTCTGACTTCCTCGGGCCGCTGCTATCTGGTAGGGGCTGGGCCGGGTGACCCGGAACTGCTCACCATCAAGGCTTTCAAGCTGATTCAGAGCGCAACCCTGCTGCTGGTTGATGATCTGGTGTCGGCTGAAATCGTCAAGCTCGCCAGCCCCAAGACCCGTGTGATTGCCGTGGGCAAACGCGGCGGGCGCGAAAGTACATCGCAGGAGTTCATTGAAAAGCTGATGATCATGGCTGCGCGCCAGGGAGAGGTCGTGGTGCGACTCAAGGGCGGCGATCCTTTCATCTTTGGCCGAGGGGGTGAAGAAGTTGAACATCTGCGCGCTGCAGGTGTGCAGGTGGAAGTGGTCAATGGCATTACCGCAGGGCTGGCGGCAGCCACCAGTCTGGGCGTGTCACTCACCCACCGCGATCATGCGCATGGCGTGGTGTTTGTGACGGGGCACCCCAAGCCCGGCGGTGTGCAAAACAACTGGCGTCAGCTGGGGCAGACTGCCCACGCCGTGGGCTTGACGCTGGTGGTTTATATGGGCGTGAGTTCTGTGCCGCATATTCAGACCGAGCTGCTGGCCGGCGGCCTGCCCGCCAGCACGCCTGTGGCGCTGGTGCAAAGCGCCAGCCTGCCTACGCAACAGCAGGTCATCACGCAACTGGGGGAGATGTCCACAGCACTCGTCAGCAGTGGTTTGGGGAGTCCGTGCGTCTTTGTGATCGGGCAAGTCGTCAAACAAGCGGCAGCGAGTCAGGTTGGGTGTGGAGCATGGCTGGGGGAGATGGAGCTGCGCCGCACTGTAGGGGTGTGAGTGGCTGGAAAATTTTGGGATTTTCATGATCCCCTGAGCGCAATGAGCCATTGCCAACGTCCCGCACTTGTCATGAGGCGCTAGCATGTATGGCTAGAATTTTTCACGCCCTGAACATTCACCACGCCCGGCCCTTTACATCTGCAGGGGGATGAGGGTCGGCACACCGAGATAAGTGATGAGCACTGCATACCCCGATACCCAGCTTTTGATCGATGGACAGTGGCAGGTGGCTGCCAGCGGCAAGACGATTGATGTGCGCAACCCGGCGTCGGGCGAAGTCATCGGTCGCGTAGCGCATGCCGATATTCCTGACCTGGACCGCGCACTCGCCGCTGCAGACAAGGGCTTTCAGGTCTGGCGCAAGGTCTCTGCGCACGAGCGCGGTGCCATCATGCGCCGTGCGGCGGCGCTGCTCAAAGAGCGTGCCGACGAGATCGCGGCGCTGCTGACGCAGGAGCAGGGCAAGCCGCTGGCCGAGGCCAAGGGCGAAATCATTGCCGGTGCTGGCATCATTGAATGGTTTGCCGACGAGGCGCTGCGCGTCTATGGCCGCATCGTGCCTTCGCGCCGCCCTGAGCAGCAGCAGCTGGTCATCAAGGAGCCTGTGGGCCCGGTGGCGGCGTTCACGCCCTGGAACTTCCCCGTCAACCAGATCGTGCGCAAGATCGGCGCGGCCCTGGCTTCGGGCTGCTCCTTTTTGTGCAAGGCACCCGAGGAAACTCCGGCTTCGCCCGCAGCGCTGCTCAAGTGCTTTGTAGATGCTGGCATTCCTGCCGGTGTGGTGGGTCTGGTCTATGGCAACCCGGCACAAATTTCCGAGTATCTGATTGCCAGCCCGGTGATCCGCAAGGTGACGTTCACCGGCTCTACCGCCGTGGGCAAGCAGCTGGCTGCGCTGGCGGGCCAGCACATGAAGCGAAGCACCATGGAACTGGGCGGCCACGCCCCGGTCATCGTGGCGGAAGATGCCGATGTAGCGCTGGCTGTAAAGGCCGCAGGCGCGGCCAAGTTCCGCAATGCGGGGCAGGTCTGCATCTCGCCCACACGCTTTTTGGTGCACAACAGCGTGCGCGAGGAATTCACGCGCGCCATGGTGGCCCATGCCGAGGCGCTGAAAGTGGGCAATGGTCTGGAGCAAGGCGTGCAGATGGGCCCGCTGGCCAACCCACGCCGGGTGACGGCGCTGACCCAGCTGATTCAGAACGCCGAGCACAGCGGTGCCAAGCTGCTGACGGGCGGTGCATCGTTGGGTGATGCCGGTAACTACTTTGCCCCCACGGTGCTGGCGGATGTGCCTTTGACGGCGGATATCTTCAATCAGGAACCCTTTGGCCCCGTCGCGGCGATTCGCGGCTTTGACAAGATTGAAGATGCCATTCAAGAGGCCAACCGCCTCTCGTATGGTCTGGCCGCCTATGCCTTTACGCGCTCGCTCAAGACATCGCACCAGCTGGCGCAGGATGTGGAAGCGGGCATGCTGTGGGTGAACCAGCCAGCGCTGCCATCGGCCGAGCTGCCATTTGGCGGCATCAAGGATTCGGGCTACGGTTCTGAAGGTGGGCCTGAGGCGCTGGAGGCTTATCTGGTTTCCAAGGCCGTGGCGATCACTTGTGTGTAAATTCACCCCCTGAGCCGCTGCGCGGCTTCCCCCACTCTCTTCGGGAGGGGGACGACGCCATCGCCGCGAGGCGGCTCTTGCTCGGCTTCTCTGAGTTGGCGCATGCCTGGTTTGAGTTCCAGCTTCAGTAAAAAAGCCGCTGTGTTTGCAGCGGCTTTTTTTATGGGTGATGGTGTTCAAGCAATCTTGGCAGTGCTGGCAAAAAAGCGCTGATACTCGCCTATGTCCTGTGCGGCCAGTTGCAGTTGCAGAGCTTGCTCGGGCTGACGCTGCTGTATGCGCTGGGCCACGCCCATCAGCAAGGGGATAGCCTTGGCCGGGGCTGTGGGCAGTTGCTGCAGTCTTTGTAGCGCACTGCGCACGCTGCGTAAGGTGCTGTCGGATAAAAGCAGGTCGTTCTCCAGGGTGTGTAGTATGAGCACGGCCTTGCCCACGCGCAAAGCGGCCAAGCCGCAGTCTGCGGCTTCCTGCACAGCAGGAGCGTTGATTTTTTCCGAGGCACGTACCAGGCGCAGCAGGCGGTGGTACAGGCGGGCGCGCCAGACGCGGACATCGCGGGCATGCAGCGGGGTGGCTGCCATGTCCTGCAGCTCATGAACCATCATGGCGCGCAGGCCATCCAGCCTGCCTTGAACGGTGACGGGCAGGATGAAGCGGTAAGCCAGCCAGCCCGCCAGAGGCCCGGTGACGATGGCAAACGCCATGGACAGCGAGTGGCCCACATCGAGCTGGTAGGGGAAATGGGGCGACAGCGCCAGCAAAATCACCATATTGCAGTCAAAGCCGTACAGGGTGGTACGGCGGTGGCTAAGAAGCAGGGCACCGAGAAAGATGAAGGGCAGCATCATCAGCACCATCTGCAGCTGGCTGCTGGCAAACGGCCAGGCAAACCACTGGCAGGCCAGCGCCACGCCGGCACCCATTGCCTGACCCAGAATGACAAAGCGCATGGTGAAGGCCGGGTTCTCGAAGGAGGAGAACACGGTGATCATCACCGACAGGCCCAGCAGCATGTAGGTGCCGCCATGCCAGCCGGTGACCACCCAGATCAGGCCGACGGCAAAGATGGCGCTGAAGGCACGCAGCATGGCGCGGCGTGCGCCCACCCAGTCGCTGTGCAGGACCACGGGCAATTGGCGGGCGCGGTGGTTGGCGGGCAGGGGCAGGTCGCTGGCGGCGACAAAGTGGGCCTGCAGGGCCAGACCGATATTGCTCAGAATTTCATTGGCGTGGCCCCAGCCTGCGGCGGCCTCGCGTGCCGTGGCAATGGCGTTAATGGCAGCCAGCGGTGCGGGCTGGGTTTCCAGCAGCTTGGCGGCTTGCTCCAGCGCTGCTGTCATAGCCTGGGCTTGTTCGGCTGTGAATTCGGGGGTGATGGTTTTGCCTGTGCTGTCACGCAGCCAGAGCAGGGCGGAGATTTGCGTGTTGATCAGGCGGCGCAGCGCACGCACGGCGCGGCGTGAACGCTGCGAGCCTGCTGCATGCGGATCCAGCCCTTCTTCAATGGCGGCCATGACAGCCAGGCGCTCGGCCATATCTTTGGGGCTGAGTGCGCTTTGCCCGCGCGCTGCGGCTTGCGATGCCGCAGCAATGTCGCGCAGCAGACGGGCGCAGAGGCGGCGCACCTTGTCGTCACCGGGGATTTCAGCGCCCACGGGCGTAAACAGCCAGCCCACGATGAGAGCCGCAGCTACGCCTGTCAGCGCGGTAAACAAGCGGTCCCAGCCCAGGTCATAGACATGGGCTGGGTTGCCGTTGTCCAGCAGGGCCACCATGGAGGCCGAGTAACCCGCCAGCATGGTGCCGTAAGAAGCAAAGCTGCGCTGCAGATTACCCAGCCCGGCGCAAATGCCCATCCACACGGCCAGACCGGTGACCAGCCAGAGCAGATTGCCATTGGCGACGAGCACCAGCACGACACCGGCGGCAGTGCCGATGATGGTGCCGGTGGTGCGGAAAAAGCTTTTCTCCAGCAACTGGCCGCGCAGTGGCTGGGATGCGGCCCAGACCGTCATGCCCGCCCATTGCGGATGCTCCAGCCCCAGCGCCCATGCGGCAAACACGGCGATACAGGCGGCAAAGGCTGTGCGCAGATGCTGGCGCAGGCGAGCACTGTCAAAACCCCAGTGGGCGGCGTGCGCTAAAAATTTATCGTAGACAGCCACGGTCATGCGCGCTCCTCAACTTCAGGATGCGTTTGCGTGCAGCGCTGCTCATGCATTTGCTCGATGCGGGCGCGAACCTTGTTGACGCTGCCCAGCATGGCTTCGACCTCGGTTTCATCCAGATCCTGCAGCAGGCTGCGTTCGGCCTCCAGCATGGTGGCGCGAATCTGGTCCACGGCGCTATTGCCTTCGGCGGTGATGAAAATGCGCTTGCTGCGGCGGTCGGCTGCATCGGCGCGGCGCTCTACCCAGCCTTTGCCTTCCAGAATGTCCAGCAGGCGTACCAGGCTGGATCCGTCCAGGCCCACACGCTCGGCCAGTTCCTTTTGCGTGACCCCATCGCCCCAGGCGCGCAGGTGCAGAAGTGGCGTCCAGGTGGCGTCGGTCAGGCCGTTGGCGGCCAGCTGCTCTTCGACAAAGCGGCGCCATTGGCGGGTGAGGGTGACCATGAGAAAGCCCAGACGGTCGCGGGAGGGTGCATCAGCAAAAGACATGGGCTCTATTTTGATGCTCATGCAATTAATTTGTAATTCAAACTAATTGAGTCTGCATTGATATATAGGGTATTCCCTTTTGTGTTTTCAGTTGGCAATAAAAAAGGAGAGCGCTCAGCGCTCTCCTTTAAAGAGTTTTACCCCGGTTCGTGTTTGAATGATTATTCAGATCAAGCGCAAGCTGCTATCAAAACAGAGTGGGAATCCACAGGTTCAGAGCCAGACCTGCGACCAGCAACCAGACGAACAAGGCTAGAGCCAGAATCAGCGGCTTGGTCCCCGCAGCCCGCACGGCGCGGATATGGGTGGTCAGGCCCAGAGCAGCCATGGCAATGGCCAGCAGTGCGTTGTCCAGCTGAATGCCGACGCTGACCACTTCCTTGGGCAGCACGCCCAGCGAGTTGATACCGGCCATCAGCACAAAGCCCAGAGCAAACCAGGGGATGGTGATTTTTTTGCCGGGCTGGCCGTTGTTCACACCGTCTTTCATGCCTTCTTGACGTTCGCTGCGCGACAGCCACATGGACAGAATCAGCAGGAACGGGGCCAGCATCATCACGCGCACCATCTTGGCAATGACGGCGGTATCGGCGGCCTGGCTGCCAATCGCTTCGCCAGCGGCCACCACCTGCGCCACTTCATGCACGGTGGAGCCGACAAACACGCCGTACTGCTGCATGGTGGTGTCGATCCAGCCGTACTCTGCATTCCAGTGGAATAGCGCGGGGTAGAGGAAGGTGCCGATGGTGCCAAACACCACCACGGTGGCCACGGCCACAGCCACATCTTCAGCGCGGCCCTTGGCCACGGGTTCGGTGGCCAGCACGGCAGCGGCGCCGCAGATGGAGGCGCCCGCGCCCACCAGCAAGGTGGTGCGCTTGTCCATGCCCAGCAGCTTCTGGCCAATCCATTGCGCCAGCAAGAAGGTGCTGGACAGCACCAGCGCATCAATCACCACAGCAGCCATGCCGACCTGGCCAATGTCCTGAAACGTCAGACGCAGGCCGTAGAGAACGATACCGGCGCGCAGCAGACGAGCCTTGGTAAAGGCGATGCCGCTGCTGCACTGGCTGGCGACGGAGGGATAGACGGTATTGCCAATCACCAGACCGATGATGATGGCCAGCGTCAGCGCGCTCAGACCGTTGCTCTTGATGATGGGGAATTGCGCAGCCCATGTAGCCACGGCGGCGATCGTGCCCGCCAGCAGCAGGCCGGGAACCATGCCGCCAGTCTTGTGCATCCAGCCGTGCGAGGGTGCGGAGTTTTTGAGTGTTGTAGTGTTCATCGTGACCTTTTGCTGGAGGCGAAAAACAGGTTTGCCTGACAGCTTGAGGATCACTTTAGATTTGTTAGTTATATTTGTATAACGAATAGTTTTTGTAAGATCAATCGATAAAATAGGTAGATTGACCTTCGTAGTGCCTGTGATTTGACTAAGTCATTGATTTGATTAGCAGCGCAAGCAGATGCGCTGGCGGCGCTGCTGAAGACAAGGCATGTTGATCTGCCCATTGGCTCAAATCATTGGCTCAGATCTTTCGTCGGCTTTATAGATGCCTAGGTCACCTTTATGCTGCACCTCACCCTGCGTCAATTCGAGATCTTTTGCGCTGTAGCCCAGAGCGGGACTACGGTAGCTGCTGCAGAAACCGTAGCGCTTTCGCAATCTGCCACCAGCGCCGCGCTGCAGCAGCTGGAAGGCGGTCTGGGTGTGCAGTTGTTTGAGCGTGTGGGCAAGCGGCTGGTGCTTAACGACGCCGGGCGGGCCCTCTTGCCGCAGGCGCTGGCCGTGCTGGAGCAGGCGCGCGGCATTGAGCAGGCTTTCTCTGCCAAGGCGGCCAATATGCCGGTGCGCCTGCGCGTGGCGGCCAGCACCACCATTGGCACCTACGCCCTGCCTGAAGTGCTGGCACGGCTGGCGGCATCGCACCCGCTGGTGCGCGTAGACCTGCAAATCGCCAACACGCAAGAGGTGGGTGAAGCCGTGCTGGCCATGGAGGTCGATATGGGCCTGATTGAAGGCAGCAGCCACTGGCAGGGGCTGGAGGTGGAACCCTGGCTGCGCGATGAACTGGTCATCGTTGCATCGCCGCGCGACCCGCTGGCCCAGCAGGCCAAAACCAAGCCACTGGGTGTGGCCGCGCTGCGCAAAGCCGCATGGCTGCTGCGGGAGCCAGGCTCTGGCACGCGTGAGATGGTGGAGCACGCGCTGCTGCCCCATCTGCACCAGTTACCTGCCGCCGCCACGCTGGGCAGCTCTGAAGCCATTGCCCGCTGTGTGGAGCAGGGGCTGGGCATCAGCTGCCTCTCGCGCGTGCTGGTGCAATCTCAGCTGCAAGCCCAGGTGCTGGATATTTTGCACACCACCTTGCCGCGCATGTGGCGCAACTTCTCACTGGTGCAGCGCGCGGGCAAAAGACGCTCGCCGGCGCTGCAGGCGTTTGTGGATGCTTGCAGTGCCAGCGTGCAGCCACCCATGGGTTAGGTATGAAAACAGGCGCTAGCGCTTGATGAATAAGCACAAGCAGCTATCAATATATTTAATAACGAGGGTGTGATGAATCCAGCCGTTAAACAGCATTCGGTGCAGTTCCAAGGCTTGCTGCTGCGGGCTTTTGAAGAGAGTGATGCGGCGGCCTATGTGCCTGCTGCACAGGAGTCCATTGCCACCGTGGGCCAGTGGATGCCCTGGTGCACGCCCGCATTTTCAGCGGCTGATGCTCTGGCTTGGTTTGCCCAGTGCCGTGTAGATCAGGCAGCGCAGCAGGCGCATGAGTTCGGTGTGTTCGATGCAAACACCGGCGTTTTGCTGGGCGGTGCGGGGTTGAATGCCATCAACGATCAGAACCGCATGTGCAATCTGGGCTACTGGGTACGCCAGTCTGCACAGCGCCAGGGTGTGGCACTGCGCGTGGTGCAGGCATTGTTGCCCTATGCCTTCGACACCTTGGGTATGCAGCGGGTGGAGATTGTGGTGGCGTGCGGCAACACCGCCAGTGAGGGCGTGGCCCGCAAAGCCGGTGCGCAGCTGGAAGGCGTGGCGCGCAACCGCCTGCAGCTTCACGGGCGGGCGATGGATGCGTCCATGTTCTCCCTCATTCCTTGAAATGGACGCTCTCGCACAGCAGGAAAGCGCTGACAGCTATGGTTTTCTTTAACCATCGTTTCACTTGCAGCAGGGGTTTTTGGCCCTATATTGCATAGACAAGCCCGCAACCCATCGTGCAGCGGCGGGCAGTATCCGCAGGGAGGAACACCATGAAAACCATAGACGAAATGCTGCACCTGGACCTGCTCACCCAAGAGCAGCATTTGCAGATCAGCAGCTGGATCGACGAAGCGCCTTCCGCCGAAGCCATTTTGCAAATGCCCGCCCCCCTGTGGCAGGCCGTGGAGCGCGCCAGTCAGGCCATGGGCGTGAACGAGGATTTGCTGCGGCCACCGGCGCTGGATGCGCAAGGCCTTGCGCTCAGCCAGTAAGGCAAAGCGAGCAGGCGCTGCCATCACAGCGCTGAAAACCCAATCAACCCCAGGCTGCACTTGTGCAGCCTGCTCTGGTTTTTACTTCTTGACCGGAATAGGCGTGCTCTGCGGTACCGGCACGGCGGCTACGCTGTTCTGGGGTGAGCCTTCAATCACGCGGTCTGAATACGTCATGTAGATCAGGGCGTTGCGCTGGGTGTCGACCATGCGCACCACGCGCAGGCGCTTGAACAGCAGCGAAGTGCGTTCAGTAAAGACATCTTCTTGCTGCTTGAGGGGCGCGGGGAACTGGAGAGTGCCTGTGGCCTGGCAGGCGATGGAGGCTTCGGAGCGGTCTTCGGCCAGACCCAGTCCGCCCTTGATGCCGCCAGTCTTGGCGCGCGAGACATAGCAGGTCACGCCGGGCACCTTGGGGTCGTCATAGGCATCGACCACGATTTTGTGGTCCGGGCCAATCCATTTGAAGACGGTGTCCACGGCGCCGATTTGCTCGGCATGGCTCATGCCGACAAAGGCCATGGTGCCTACGGTGGCGGCCGCAACGGCCAGAACGGCGGATAGCAATTTCATGGTGGTTCGCATGGAGAGTGAAATTAAGGGTTAACCCTTGTTTTATCGCAGGGCATTGTGACCGCTGTGCGTCGTGGGCGATGCGCTCTGGCGACAATGCAGACCTGCTGGCGGAGATTGCAATCATGCATTGTCCTGTTCCGCCGCCTTCTGTTTTATCCACAGATGCAGAAAGTTCAGCAGGCCTGCGGCCTGTGCTGGCATTCAGCCTCGGATGCCGATTTCTGACTTCCTTGTTGCTCGCAGCGACTGCTTTTCTGGCAGGCGCTTTTTCGGCTTTGCTCTCTTTAAGCGTCATGCCCTTGCCGGGTGTGGCGAGTTTCTATGTCGGTTTCCGTTTCTGCTTCTGCCTCCGATTCCTCGCCCGGTCTGAGTCCATCTTCCCTGCTGCTGATGGCGCTGGCCTGCGGTCTGTGCGCGGGTGGTAATTACTTCAATCAGCCCTTGCTGCACTCGATTGCCGAGTATTTCTCGGTCAGCGAATCAGCTGCTGCCACCAGCGTGACGCTGGCGCAGGTGGCTTATGCCGGTGGCTTGCTGCTACTGGCTCCGCTGGGCGACAAGCTGCAGCGCCGTGGTCTGGCTGTCAGCCTGATGCTGCTGGCGGCGGTGGGCCAGGCGCTGTGTGGCTTTTCTCAGAACCTGCCCATGTTTTTGCTGGGCACGCTGCTGGCAGGGTTGTTCTCTGTGGCGGCCCAAGTGCTGGTGCCCATGGCTGCGGCGCTGGCCCAGCCGGGGCAGAGCGGGCGCGCCGTAGGCTGGGTGATGAGCGGCTTGCTGCTGGGGATTTTGCTGGCGCGCAGTGTGGCGGGCATGGTGTCTGGCGCATGGGGCTGGCAGGCCGTGTACCAGGGCGCGGCACTGGTCATGGCGGTGGTGGCGCTGTGGTTGTGGAAGGCGCTGCCTGCTTCTCGCAACCCGGTGCCGGTGAGCTACGGTCAAGTGCTCTCCAGCATGTGGAGCCTGCTGCGCAGCCAGCCGGGTCTGCGCCAGCGCACGCTGGTCAGCGCACTGGCGTTTGCCTCGGTCAGCGTGCTGTTTTCGACCATGGCGCTGCAGCTGTCCAGCGGGCCACTGGGGCTGGGTGACGGGCAGATTGGCCTGATTGGTCTGGCCGGTGCAGCGGGTGCGCTGGTGGCCACGCAAGCCGGGCGACTGGTGGATAAAGGTCTGGGCCGAGTGAGCTGTGCCATTGGTGCGCTGGCGCTGCTGCTTTCATGGCCCATGCTGTGGGTGGGCGGCTCCCACCTGGGCTGGTTTGTGCTGGGTATGGTGGTGATTGATCTGGGCCTGCAATGCCTGAACATCACCAACCAGGCCACCGTGGCGCAACTGATGCCGCTGGCGCGAGGCCGCATGAATGCGGTCTATATGACGGGTTACTTCACGGGTGCGGCTGCAGGCTCTGCGCTGGGTACGCTGGCCTGGCGCATCAACGGCTGGCAAGGCGCTTGCGCACTGGGTGTGGCGCTGGCGCTGATGGCTGCGCTGGAAACGTTTCGCATGCGCAAAAGCCATGGGCTGCAGCAGCCCATGGCAGCTCACTAAATGAGTCTACTAAACGCGCTTACTAGATGCGCCTACATATCCCAGCGCAGTGACGCCGTGTAGGTGCGCTGAGGGTAGGGGTGGAAGTTCCAGTACTGGGCGTTGTTGGCGTTATCCACGCCAAATGCTGCCGACAGCTGCTTGTCGATCTGATAGCGGGCGCGCAGATCAACGCTGAAGTATTTGCTGGCTCCGAAATAGGTTTCGGCATTGACGTCGCTGTTATCCAGATTCGAGTACTGGCGGCCGCTGTAACGTGCCGCCACCGTCAGCGCCCAGCGGTTTGAGGGTTGATAAGTGGCATAAGCCGTGGCACGCCAGCGCGGCACGCGGGGCTGCCACTTGCCGACGCTGGCCGGGTTGGCAGCATTGGCCACGGTCTTCGAGTTGGCAAAGGTCAGGCTGCCTCCTAGATCCAGTCCACGCACCAACACCGATTGCGCGGAGTAAGCCAGCTCAAGCCCCGTGGTGCGTACCTTGTCTACGTTCTGCACGGCGGATGTCGTAGTGCCCGGAATCAGCTGGCTGTAAAGCGCGTCTTTGGTTGCTTCGTGAAACAGCGTGGCGCGCAGCAGACCATTGCCCAAGTCTTGCTCGGCACTCAACTCACTGGTCCACGACTTTTCGGGGCGCAGGTTCGGGTTGTTGATGAACGAGAGCACACCGCCCGATGTCGCTCCATACAGTTCCCCCACGGTTGGAAAACGCACGGCGCGGCCCAGCGATGCTTTGAGCGTGGTGTGGCGCGCCACCTGGTACGCAAGCGCGGCCTTGGGTGAGAAATGTGATTCGCTGCGCTGGGCGTAATTCAGCTGGCTGCTGGCCGTGGCCGTGCGGCCCTGGCTGGCAGTCCAGTCTTCCCAGCGCAGGCCCAGCACGGCTTTCCAGTCTTTGGCTAACTGCCAACTGTCCTGCGCCCAGACATAGCGCGTTTCAGCCCGTCCGCCGACTTGGCTGACCAGTGATTGCTCGTTGGCAGGGCCGGATTGCCAGTCGCCTGCCACGTTGAATTTGCGGATGTCGAGGTGGTAGGCATCGCGGCCCAGACCAAAGTCCAAGATATGCGCGCCTTGCAGGCCCAGCAGACCGTTCTGGCGCCAGGTGCCTTTGGCCGCCAGCGTGTTCCAGCCGGTGCCATTCTGATCCTGCAGCGTGCCGTTGCCGCCGGTGGCGGCCGCTGGCAGGGCAATCATGGGTACGCGCTGCTGATCTTTGCCGTAGTCATACAGGCTGGCACTCAGTTCCCAGTCAAAGCTGCCTTGCGTGTGGCTTTTGAGGGAGACGCCATGCATGGTGTGAGTCTGGCTGTCGTTCGACAGGCCAAACGCCGTGGGCGAGAGGTTGTAGGTCTTGCCGCCGATATTGATGGGGCCGCTGTAGACCGGCTGGCCGTTCGGCCCTTTGAGATAACTCTCTGATCGGCCCTTGGCATCGTTTTGCCACCAGCCCAGCGTGTAGCTGGCGCGCAGTGTGGGCGTGATGTCATAGGCCAGTTTGATCTTGGCGTGATCCTGCTGCGTGCGGTATTGCGTGCCCGCCCCCAGAATGAACCATGGCAGATTGGTGACGTTGAGCCCTGCCACCGCGCCGGTGACAGGTGTGCCAGCACTGCCCGCCACACCTGCGGATTGCAGCACGGTAGGGAAGGTCAGCGGCTGGCCGTTGCTGTCGGTGTGGTTGAGGTTGATCCAGAACGACCAGTCGCCGCTTCGGCTGCCGATGGAGGCACTGCTGTTCCAGCTGTTGAAGGTGCCGTTTGTGCCGTAGAGCTGGTTGGGCTGGGATGAATAGCCAGCGGCCACGTGGGCTTCCAGCTTGTCCGGCATGCGCGTCACATAGTCCACCACGGCACCTGCGGAATTGCCGGGGTAGGCCGCAGAAAACGGGCCGTACATGACATCTACACGCTCAATCTCTTCGGGTGTGACCAGGCCCCATCTAGGCGCGTAGTTGCTGCCGTTGGCGATGCCATTGCCCAGAAAATTGGAGAGCAAAATTCCGTCCGCATACACGGCAGAGCGCGCGCTATTGCCCGTGCCCGATGCGCGGGTGGAGAGGATGGCGTGGTTGTAATCGCCGATATAGCGCTTGCGCACCAGCAGGCTGGGCAGGTATTTGAGGGCGTCTTCGCTGTCCGTGGCGTTGATGCGGGTCTCGATTTCCGCGCGGGTGATGCCTTCGATGGTGGTCGGAATCTGCGTGGGCAGCGAGCTGGGCTGGCCGCCGTTGACAGTGACCACGCCAAGCGCGCGGCTGCGCTCTGGAAGGTCGGCTGATGCAGGTGAAGTCTGGGCCAGGCACGGCCATGCAATGCCACTCACCACGAGTGGCAAAAAATACGTTTTCATTGATGTACCCCGGAGCGCTTGGCTCCTATGAATCTGATAGCGGCTAATGCAAGCAGTGCCTGCGCTTGAGCCGGAAATAGTTCAAGAAGTTGCCAGGGGTGGCCCGCGTGCGGGCAGAGGTGCCGCCGTGATGGCTGCAATGCGCGCCCGCTCTACCGGCTGCAGCGCATGGCGCAGCGGTGACTGGGTGGGCGCAGCCAGTTGCAGCACCGGCGGTGGTGGGGCCGCGTGGGGCAGGCACATGGGGCAGTCAAGGTGACCTGCGCCCAGGGCCGTTTGATCGCTGCCGTCCTCGTCGCCAATGGCGACCATCTTCATGGCACCGGTGCTGGTACATATCAGCTCAAAACCCTGAGACTGAATCAGTGGTGCAGCGCTTGCCACACCTATGGACAATGCAAACCATGCCAGCACACACCGGCCCAGAAGGCAGGTGGCAATGCGGCGAAGTGCGTGCAAAGTCATGAAGCGGATGGTGGTGACAGCTGTCCGGATCATACGGCGTTTGTCAGGGGCGAATATGCGTAAAAACCGCTGCTAGTGCTTTTACCATCTGCGCTCAATGCTCTGTTTTTAATAACAAAACCCGGCGCAAGGCCGGGTTGGAGTCGCAGGAGCGCAAGCCGTGAAAAACGGGTGCGTTAGTGCCTCAGGGACTTACTGTCCTGCCACATGCTTGCGCAGGTGCTCAAGTGCTTCTTCCACCTGATCGACCAGTACCAGGCTCAGGTCGCCGGCTTGCAGGCGGCTCAACGCGTGGTCAATGGCGATGAACTCACCGTGGATTTCAGTGGTGTAAGTCGTGCGGATGGCGCCCTCCAGCCCCTGCTTGAGCAGTGCCAGCACTTCACCATCTTTGCGGCCGCGCTGTGCGGCGTCTTGGTACAGGATCACGTCGTCGAACACTTTGCCCAGAATCTGGGTTTGCTCGATGATGTCCTGATCGCGGCGGTCACCTGCACCGCTGATGACCACGCTGCGGCGCTTGGCCGGCATGGCTTCAACGGCTTGCACCAGGGCGCGCATGGCGTCCGGGTTGTGGCCGTAGTCGGCAATGATGGTGGCACCCTTGTAATCCATCACGTTAAAGCGCGCGGGGGCGTTGCCGGTGTCGTTCAGGAAACCAGCCAGGCCGCGGCGAATGGTTTGCCAGGGCAGGCCAGCGGCCCATGCTGCACCAATCGATGCCATCACGTTTTCAACCTGGAAAGTGATGGTGCCGTTGCGGGTGATGGGGATTTCGCGCAGCGCAATGGTTTCGCGCCATGAGCCTTCGGCTGCCACGATAGAGTCGCCATCGACATAGACCACGCGGCTGCCTTGGGCGCGGTGCGTGGCCATGATGGGGTGGTGGCGATCAGCGGCAAAGAAGATGACCTTGCCGGGGCAAACGGATGCCATGGCTGCGACCAGTGGGTCGGCAGCATTGAGCACGCCATAGCCGTCAGTAGCGACGTTTTGCACGATCACGCGCTTCAAAACGCCCACGTCTTCCTTGGTGGTGATGAAGTTCAGACCCAGGTGATCGCCTTCGCCCACGTTGGTGACCACGGCCACCTGGCAGCGGTCAAAACCCAGACCTTCACGCAGAATGCCGCCGCGTGCGCATTCGAGCACGGCGGCATCGGTTTCGGGGTGGGCCAGCGCGTTGCGGGCGCTCTTGGGGCCGGAGCAGTCGCCGCTGTCGATCTGGCGGTTGTTGACCCACACGCCATCGGTGTTGGTCATGGCGGTGCGCCAGCCGTGCGATGTAAACAGGTGGGCAATCACGCGGGTGGTGGTGGTTTTGCCGTTGGTGCCGGTGACGGCAACCAGAGGGATGCGGCCATTGTCACCGGGGGCGAACAGTTCATCGACCATGGGCACGCCCACGTTGCGAGGGCGACCAAAAGACGGTGCCAGGTGCATGCGCAGGCCGGGGGCCGCGTTCACTTCCACAATGCCGCCGCTTTGTTCTTCCAGCGGCTTGAGCATGGTTTCGCAGACCACGTCCACGCCGCAGATGTGCAGGCCGATGGTCTGGGCTGCTTCAATAGCGCGGGCGGCAATTTCGGGGTGCACGTCGTCGGTCACATCGGTGGCGCTGCCGCCGGTGGACAGGTTGGCATTGTTGCGCAACACCACGCGCTGGCCCTGTGCGGGCACGCTGTCGGGCGTCAGACCTTCGCTGGCAATGCGGGCAATGGCGATGTCGTCCAGACGAATCTTGGTCAGCGCCGTGCCGTGGCCCGAGCCGCGACGTGGGTCCTGATTGACGATTTCGACCAGCTCGCGAACGGTGTGGGTGCCATCACCCAGTACCTGGGGTGGCTCGCGGCGGGCTGCGGCTACCAGCTGGCCGCCAACGACCAGCATGCGGAAGTCGTGGCCGGGCAAAAAGCGCTCGACCAGAATTTCGTCGCCAAACTCACTGGCCACTTTGTAGGCAGCTTCCAGACCTTCGCGGGTGGTGATATTGACCACCACGCCCTTGCCCTGGTTGCCGTCCTGCGGCTTGACCACGACGGGCAGGCCCACTTCTTGGGCTACGACCCAGGCGTCTTCCACGTCTGTCACGGGGCGGCCCATGGGCACAGGCACGCCAGCGGCGTGCAGCAGGCGCTTGGTCAGGTCTTTGTCTTGTGCAATCGATTCAGCCACGGCGCTGGTGGAGTCCAGCTCTGCGGCCTGAAAGCGGCGGGCCTTGGAGCCCCAGCCCAGCTGCACCAGCGAACCGGTGGTGAGGCGGCGATAAGGAATGCCACGGGCCACGGCTGCATCCAGGATGGCTCCGGTCGAAGGACCGATACGGTCGTCTTCGTCCAGCTCGCGCAGTTGGGCGATGACTTTGTCGCTGTCAAAAGGCGTGTCGTTGAGGGCCGCGAGGATCAGGGCTTCGGCCTGCTCCATGGCCAGTCGGCCCACGGCTTCTTCGGTGTATTCCACAACGACCTGGAAGGTGCCGTGTTCCACAGTCTCATGCGTGCGGCTGAAGGAGACGGGGCAGCCTGCCTGCGCCTGCAGCGAAAGGGCGGCTACTTCCAGCACATGGGCCAGCGACAGGTGCTGGTTGGCACCATGGGGCTGCAGCGTGCCAATGGTGGGAAAGCGTGCGCGCAGCTTGTCTTCAAAGCCGGGCATGGCGGTGTAACGCAACTCGCTGTCTTCGCAGTGCACGATGGCTTCGAAGGCGGTGCTGCGGGTCCAGAGGTTGGGGCCACGCAAGGCTCGGATGCGGGTGATCTGCATAGTGTTCTTTCAGCTGAATATCAAGCTATTTCTTGGCTTGGCGCTTGCCCCGCAAGCGCCAGCAGCTATATTTATTGAAGCGTTTTGACGGGCGCTCAAGCCTGGTATTCAAAGGTCTTGATGCCAGCACCGATCAGATCGGGCGTGATATCCAGCGCCCATGCCGTGGCAATGGCGGCCAGCAGCGCGGGAGTGTCGGGGCGCTTGCCACCGGGCAGAGACAGTGCATCCAGCGTGCCCAGAACGCGCTCTTGCGCGCCGGTTGCCAGCACCACCTGGTTGCTCTTGACGAACACGGCGCGGCCGCCTTCGTGCTGAACTTCGGTGTTGGCGCGGTGGGCCGCGATGAATTCGTTGGCGGCTTCTGTGGAGTACAGAACCACTTCGCCGTCGCACAGCTCGGCCAGATCGGCGACTTCGGGCAGGTCAGCGTTCAGCACGCCAGCACCGCCATCGAGCACCACATCGATCTGGGTGCGCATGACGCGGCGCATCTGGCCTGCTTCCAGCACATCGTGGTCAGCCAGTTGTTCAAAGCCATCCATGTCGGTCACAACACCGACCAGGCAGCGGTCATAAGCCAGACCTTCTTCCAGAATGGAGCGGGCGGTGGTTTGAATCACGGCGGCCTGTGCCAGACGGTTGGTCAGCAGGCGGTGTGCGCCAGCCCAGTTGGCAGTGTTGGTCTTTTGTGTCTGGCGGTTGGCCAGATACATGCCTTCGCTGCTGGCAACGCCGGTCAGCTTGCCAGACAGCTGCAGCAGCCAGCCCACCAGACGCGAGATGAATGCGTTGTTGCGAGTGCCAACAATGCCGACGACGGGAATGCGGCCAGCGCCGGGACCGTCTTCACGCGGGAAGAGGTGGTCGGCAATCGCCATGCCTACGGGGCGGGGTGCGCCGCTGGTGGGCTTGAGGTGCATCAGCAGACCGGGTCCGGCGTTGACTTCCAGAATCGCGCCCTGGCCCTGCATGGGTTGGGAGACGTCCTTCAAGATCATGTCCATGCCAGCGATGTCGAGGCCGACGATTTTTGCGGCCAGCACGGCGTAGTACGCCACATCGGGGTGAACGTCGTCCAGGCAGTCGATGGCCATGTTGCCGTTGCGCTGTAGCAGAACGGCCTGAGCTTGGGGGATCACGCTGTCGGGCGTCACATGCTGGCGGTTCAGCTCCAGCTTGACGGCACCGGCGTCTAGATTGATCCAGTCCAGCGGGTATTCCTGCTCGGGGCCGCGACGGGGGTCCAGGTTCAGCACGGCGACCAATTCGCGCAGCGTGGCGGTGCCGTTGCCGTAGACCGACACGGTTTCGCCCTTGGTGGCGGCGACGACTTTGCCGCCCACGACCAGCAGGCGGTGCTCGGTGCCGTCGATGAATCGTTCCACGATGACGTCAGAGCCTTCAGGCTGGGCCAGCGCAAATGCGGTCTTGATATCCGCTTCCTGGTACAGCTCCAGCGTCACTCCACGGGCGTGGTTGCCGTCCGATGGCTTGACGGTGACGGGAAAGCCAATGTCCTGCGCCACTTCCCACGCTTCTTCGGGCGTGGCGACAATCTGGCCTTCAGGCACGGGCACGCCGCAGGCGGCCAGCAGACGCTTGGTAAAGTCTTTGTCCTGGGCAATGCCTTCGGCAATGGCGCTGGTCTGGTCGGATTCAGCTGTCCAGATGCGGCGCTGTGCTGCGCCGTAGCCCAGCTGCACCAGATTGCCGTCGTTCAGGCGGATATGGGGAATGCGGCGCTCGCCAGCGGCATCGACGATGCAGCCGGTCGATGGGCCGAGGTAACGGTCGTTGATCGCGGTCTTGATGGCGTGGATGGCGGGCTTGATTTCGAACGGCTCGTCGTTGATGGCCGCCATCAGCAGCTTGTGACCATGCTCCAGGGCCACGCGGGCCACCGCTTCTTCGGGGCAGCGGAACACCATGCGGTACACGCCGCGCTTGGAAATTTCACGGGTCTGACCAAACTCGGCAGGCATGCCGGCCAGGTTCAGCAGCTCGATGATCACGTGCTCCAGCACATGGCCCATCCAGGTGCCGCCTTCAAGGCGCTGAATAAAGCCGCCGCGTTCGCCCACGCCGCAGGTGTGCTCGATCAGGTCGGGCAGCCAGGCAGTCAGGCGGTCGTTGAGGCCGGGAATCTTGTTGGACGGGTAGTCTTCCAGCTCTCCCAGATCCAGCCAGACTTCCAGTACCGGGCGGTATGTCCAGACACTGGGGCCGCGCAGGAAAGTTGTGCGTAAGAGTTGGATGTCGTTGAATTTCGCCATGTTGCTCAGCGGATAAAAATGGGGAGAGCAGGTTTTTTTAAACTCCTGCCCCTGATGGGTTGGCATTGTGCGCCCAGAATCTGCATTGTGAAGCTTGTCAGCCTAAAGGCGGGCTCGCGCGTTAACTGGGGTGTATCGGACGTCGGGCAAAGCCACGTTTACCATGCCGAAGCGGTTAGCCGCATGACTCCTGGAGCCGCCAAGGGCGGAGAAAAATAACTCAACATGCAACATCACCATACTGTGGACGCCTCGGCCGTCTTTGCAGGCCCCCTGGGGGGCGATCTGCGAGCAAAGCTCGTTGAACATGAGAACGTTTTAGCCATCGTCCCGGTTGACCTGAGTTCGGATTTGAAGTTTGGCAACGGCCTGCTGGCCTTGACGCAGGAGCGTCTTCTGGCCTGCGACCCCATCACTCACCAGTGGCAGGAATGGGCTCTATCCGTAGACCAGTCCCTGCGCCTACAGGACCACGGCGGTGTGGGCAATCTGGAGCTGCATACCCACGATGCCCGTCTGGCGCAGTGGCATATCACGCTGACCCATCAGGCCGCCATGCTGCAGCTGATCCAGCAGTTTGACCGCCAGCGCGAGCGCATTGCGCGCCATGAGACCTATACCGCAGCAGCCGATGAAGACACCGCGCACTGCCCGGTTTGCCACACGGCCCTGCCGCCTGATACCGAAGAATGCCCGGCCTGCGCCCGCCAGCAGGCACCTCAGACCTCAACCTGGGTGCTGCTGCGCCTGTGGCGCTTTGCCAAGCCCTACCAGGGTCAGCTGCTGCTGGGCTTTTTGCTGACGCTGGGCACCACGGCGGCCCAGCTGGTGGCGCCGTATCTGACGATTCCGCTGATGGACAAGATTCTGATTCCGTTTCAGAACGGCGAGAAGATCGACTCCAGTCTGGTGACCTTCTATCTGGGTGCGCTGCTGGTTTCGGCGATTTTGGCCTGGGTTCTGGGCTGGGCGCGCACTTTTGTGTTAGCCAAGGTGTCCGAGCGCATAGGCTCTAATTTGCGCACCACGACCTACAACCACTTGCTGAATCTCTCGGTGGACTTTTACGGCAGCAAGCGCACCGGTGACCTGATGGCACGCATTGGAGCTGAAACAGATCGTATTAATTTGTTTCTGTCGTTGAATGCGCTGGATTTTGCGACCGATGTGCTGATGATCATCATGACATCGGCGATTCTGTTCTCCATCAATCCCTGGCTGGCGCTGGTCACTCTGGTGCCGCTGCCTTTCATCGCCTGGATGATTCACACCGTGCGCGATCGCCTGCGCACCGGCTTTGAGAAAATTGACCGCGTCTGGTCCGAAGTGACCAATGTGCTGGCCGACACCATCCCTGGTATCCGCGTGGTGAAGGCGTTCGCTCAGGAAAAGCGCGAGGCTGACCGCTTTGCAGATGCCAATCTGGTTAACCTGCAGGCCAACGACAAAGTCAACAAGACCTGGTCGGTGTTCACACCCACGGTCACGCTGCTGACTGAAATCGGCATTCTGATCGTCTGGGGCTTTGGTATTTATCTAGTGGCTGGCGGCTCCATCACTGTGGGTGTGCTGACCGCTTTCATTGCCTATATTGGCCGCTTCTATACGCGTCTTGATTCGATGAGCCGTATTGTCTCGGTCACTCAAAAGGCCGCTGCCGGTGCCAAGCGTATTTTTGACATCCTCGACCATGTGAGCAACGTGCCCGAGCCCGCAAATCCCGTGAAGCTGCCGGGCAAGGCCCAAGGTGCCATCACCATGGATAACGTGGGCTTTCGCTACGGCAGCCGCTCCGTGATCAAGCACCTGAACCTGCAAATCAAGCCTGGCGAGATGATTGGTCTGGTGGGCCACAGCGGCTCGGGCAAGAGCACGCTGGTCAATCTGATCTGCCGCTTCTATGACGTGAGCGAAGGCTCTATCCAGCTCGATGGCGTGGACGTGCGCCGCATGTCGGTGTCTGACTACCGCAGCAATATCGGTCTCGTGCTGCAAGAGCCCTTCCTGTTCTTCGGCACGATTGCCGAGAACCTGGCCTACGGCAAGCCCGGCGCGAGCCGCGAGGAAGTTGTGGCCGCAGCCCGTGCGGCGCATGCACATGAATTCATCCTGCGCCTGCCCCACGGCTATGACTCGCTAGTGGGCGAGCGCGGCCAGGGCCTGTCGGGCGGTGAGCGTCAGCGTATCTCGATCGCCCGTGCGCTGCTGATTGACCCGCGCATCCTGATCCTGGACGAAGCGACTTCGGCCGTGGACACCGAGACCGAGAAGGAAATCCAGAAGGCGCTGGACAACCTGGTGCAAGGCCGTACCACGATTGCCATTGCCCACCGCCTGTCCACGCTGCGCAAGGCCGACCGTCTGGTCGTAATGGACCGCGGCGAGATTGTGGAAGTTGGCCCGCACGACGAGCTGATGGCGCTCAAGGGCCATTACTTCCGCCTGTACGACGCTCAGGCCCGCCGTGCCGAAGAAGATGCGCAGGCCGCGGGTCTGACACTGCAGATCAAGGAATAAATGATGATTGAAGCTCCCCAATCCAATCTGAGTGGCATGCAACTGACGCGCAATGCCCATGGCCGACTGGTGCTGACGCTGGCCAATGGCAATGTGTTCGAAGGCGTAACGCCTGTGCGAGCCTTCCCCATTGAAGCGCCGCTGGAAGGCCTGTCGCTGATTGCGGCTGATGGCAAAGAAGCGCTGTGGGTCTCTCGCATGGCGGACCTGCAGTCCGAGCATCGTCAGCTGATTGAGCAGGATCTGGCGGTCCGTGAATTCATTCCCACGATTGAGCACATCCTCAAGGTCTCCAGCTTCTCTACGCCCAGCACCTGGGATCTGCAGACCGACCGCGGCATGACGCAAATGGTGCTCAAGGCTGAGGAAGATATCCGCAAGCTGGCGGGGCGCACCAAGCTGCAAATTACGGGTCAGGATGGCGTGCAGTACCGCATTCCTGACAGCAACAAGCTGGACCGTCATTCGCGCAAGCTGCTTGAGCGCTTCTTGTAAGCCTTCATTTCAGACAAATTCACAGGCCTCACGCATCAGCGTTGAGGCCTTTTTTATGTCGAAATGGCTTGTAGCCCTTGTGGTGAATGTGCTGGCAGCTATTAAAACAGGATTAAAAATAATCCTTCAGTTTTCTCAAGAGTGGCCGATAAGCAGGCGAGATAGCTGTTTTTCCGCCTGAATTTTTTCAACTCCTGAGGGCCAAGCCATGCAAATTCCTCCTCTAGACCGGACACAGACGCCCTGGCGTACGCAGGGTGCGGATTTGTATTCCACAGGCGCCTCGGGTGCCGCGCCGGTGCGACCCGTCAATGCGGTGAACGCGAGCGAGTCTGTGGACAAGATTGGCGAGGGGCGCACGGTGCGCGAGCCTGAGAAGCCCTCAGTGGCCGATAGCGAGAACCGCGACTGGACTCTGGCCGAGGAGGTCAAGCAAAAGGAAGAGGTGGACGAGCCGCCCAAGGAGCCTATCTCCAAGCAGCTCATCGAGTTCATTCAGTCCATGTGGCGGGCCAGCGCGCAGGCGGTGGAGCAGGCGCAGGAAGTGAGCAAGTCCGAGGATGTGCTGCAGAACAAGCAGTCGGCGCGCAATGAGCCGCTGACTTATTCCGAGCCTCGTATCAAGCGCACAGGCGGCCCTAAGTAAAGGGCTGCTCTTGATTGAGTAGCTGATAGCGCTTGCGAATAAAGCGCTTCAGCGATGTTTGGTGTTTACTTGCTTTCAGAATCTGCGCTGGCAGCTTCTGATGTGTGAGCGTTTTCAGTTGCTGCAGGACTCGCAGCGGCTTCGGCAGCCTTGGCCTTTTCGCGCTCGGCGCGGTATTTGACGGCGTAGGCGCGGACTTCTTCGTAGGTCACAAAACCGTCTTTGTTGGTGTCGGTCTCGTCAAAGGCGGCAGCCAGCTTGGGGATGATGGCGACTTCCTTGCGGCTGAGCTTGCCATCCTGATTGAAGTCCAGCATTTTGAATTGCTGCTGGGCCTTGATTTCGCCCTTGGAGAGCTGGGCGCTGTTCTTGGCGCCTGATTTGTCAGCGCTATCTTCGGCGCGCACGGTGGGCAGCAACAGCACAGCACTGGTCAGCAGCACGCCCATGGCGGATTTCATGATGGTGGTGCTGCGGGAGAGGGTGATTTTCTTTTTGACTGAGTGCATAGGAATACAGATAAGGGCAATGTAGCGATTCTCAACCGCAAGCCTGCTGTAGTCCCCAAGTTTTGCATTCGCTTTCCTGGCTTTGCCAAGCTTTACGAATGTATCGATGGTTTGTTGTGGGCGATACCGCTGCGTACATGGCCCGATGGAACATGGCTGGCGGCATTGCGCACATGGCTGGTCTGGTCGTCAAAGAAGAAGTCGGGCTCGAACTCACGCAAAAATTCGCCCTTGGCCAGGCCACCGAGAAACATGGCCTCATCCACATCAATTTTCCAGTCCATCAGCGTGTTCAAAGCGCGCTCATGGGCGGGTGCGCTGCGTGCGGTGACCAAGGCCGTGCGTATGCGCATGCCGGGCACTTCAATTTGCTGCAGGCTGTGCAGGGCGGCCAGCAGGGGCTTGAACGGGCCTTCTGGCAGCGGCTGGGTGGCCTTTTCCTGCTCGTGCTTTTGAAAGGCGGCCAGCCCCTCAGCCTGAAAAACGCGCTCGGATTCGTCGGAGAACAGCACGGCGTCGCCGTCAAAGGCAATGCGTACTTCCTTCGGGTGGCTGCCGCTGGCACGCATGGAATCGGTGAACACATGGGCGGCGGGGTAGCCCAGTTGCAGCGCCTGCGTTACATCGTCGGCATTGGCGGAGAGAAACAGCTGCGCACCCAGCGGGCGCAGATAACCAAACGGGTCACGCCCCTGCGTGAATACGCCGCGCTGAATGGAGTGCAGGCCATGGGCCTTGGCCGAGCGAAAGGCGCGCATGCCGCTGACCGGGTCGTTGCGTGACAGCAGCACGACTTCAACCCGTTGTTGCTCTGCGGTGTTAAAGGCCAGCAGCTTTTTGACCAGCGAAAACGCCACGCCGGGCGCTGCGGGCACATCCAGCCGCTCGCGCTGCAGGCGCAGATAGCTGGCAGGGTCGGTGTTTTCAAACAGGCGGTTTTCTTCCTCGAAATCAAACAAGGCACGCGAGGAGATGGCGACGACCAGCTGGTCTTGCAGAGACACGGGCATAGGTGGGAAACCCTGTTATTTGACGAACTGGTTGAGCTGGATGATGGGCATGAGCACGGCCAGCACGATGAGCATGACGATCAGGCCCATGGCGACAATGAGCAGCGGCTCCAGAATGGTGGCCAGGTGCATGGCGCGGCGCTGCACCTCGGTCGATAGCTGGGTGGCGGCGCGTTGCAGCATCAGCGGCAACTGGCCGGTTTGCTCACCCAGCCGGGCGAACATGGCGACCAGACCGGGAAAGCGCTTTTTTTGCGCCAGAGCCGATGCCAGCGGCGCGCCTTCACGCACCAGCACCAGTGCATCCATGGCATCCGCGCGCAGGGCGCGATTGTTCAGTGTCTCGGCTGCGGCTTGCAAGGCTTTGAGGATGGGCACGCCAGCCCCCGCCAGCATGGCCAGCGTACCGGCAAAACGGGCGGCGTTGTAGCTGCGCGAGAGGCGGCCGACCAGCGGCAGGTTGAGCCACTGGGCATCAAAGTTTTCACGAAAGGCCTCGTTCTTGAGCGCCATGTGAAATCCCATGCCACCCAGAACGATCACGCCAAGCATGAACCAGCCATAGCTGCGCACAAAGTCGCTGACGTTGAGCATCACCACGGTGAGAAACGGCAGCGCGCGCTTGGTGCCGGCGAACACGCCTGCAACCTGCGGCACCACATAGCTGACCAGAAAGATCACGATGACGATGGCCACCAGCGTGACGATGGCCGGGTACAGCGAAGCACCGATGAGCTTGGACTTCAGTGCCTGACGCGACTCCAGATCGTCGGCCAGGTTTTCCAGCACCGGGCCCAGACTGCCGCTGGATTCACCCGCACCAATCACGGCGCAGAAGATGTCGGAGAACTCGCGCGGGTGCTGCTCCAGCGCACGCGCAAAGCTGGAGCCTGCATTGACCTCGGCCCGCAAGGCGGCTACCAGCTGGTGCTGGCGCTGGTCTTCGGCCTCTTCGGCCAGAGCCGCCAGTGCGCGTTCAATGGGCAGGCCGGAGCTGACCAGACCGGCGATTTGCCGCGTCCACACGGCCAGACTTGTGGAGTTGAAGACAGGGCGTGTGAGCCAGCTCGATACCGAGGCACTGCCTTTGCTCTGGCCTGCCGCCACGGGCTCGACCTGCAGAGGCACCAGTGCCTGAGTGCGCAGCTGGCTGCGAGCGGCACGGGCGTTATCGGCTTCAAGAATGCCCTTGCGGGTCTGGCCCTGGGCATCCAGGGCTTCAAAGGTAAAGGCGGGCATGCGTAGCAGTGGCTTTGAAACGAGTTACTGCGATGGTAGCGACTATTAATGACGGCTCATCAGCTTTGAGCAAGCGGGCACTTAAGACGCTTGCATGGCTTGTGCGGTAGTTTCAAGGCTGCGCAGGCGCGGATCGGCGTCCTACACATCGCTGACGATCATGAATTCATCAGCCTGAGTTTCAAGGATCAACGTTTGCAGGTCTTGCTGCACGGTGTCTGGCCCGCCAATCACGCCTGCGACCAGAAGTTGTCCACAGGTGGCAGCAGGTGTGGTTTGCTATAAATTTTGATGGCCTTGCGCTTGACTGGCAGGCGCTGCAGGCCAGAAACCTTTAAATAATGGGAGCCGTGGCGGCGGCTTGCATATCGCCGTCGATCTCGTCGGCCCGCACCGAGGCTGGGCGCTGCAGCAGCGGTGTGGCATAGGCTTCGAATTCAGGCAGCTTCGGCAAAGTGCCATCCATCATGCTCCAGCCGATATAGCTGGCCAGATACAGATCAGCGGCCGTGAAATGGTCGCCGCAGACATAGCGCTTGCCGCTCACCGCATGCTGCAGCGTGTTCACCACATCTTCAAAGTGGCCAAAGCCGGCCGACATGGCTTGCTGATGGGTTTGCAACTTCAGCCAGCCTTCGTTTTTGGCCGTGGTGGCGGCCTCTACCGGACCGGCCACAAAGAACAGCCAACGGAAGTAGCTGGCGCGCTGCGGGCTGGCGATGGCGGGGGCCAGCTGCTTTTCGGGAAATAGCTCAGCCAGATAGGCCAGGATGGCTCCGGTCTCGGTGATCACGGCATCGCCATGCTGCAACGCCGGAACCTTGCCCATGGGGTTGATGGCCAGGAACTCGGGCGTCTTCATCTCGGGGCCGAACTCCAGGTTCACGAGTTCATAGTCTGCGCCGCACTCCTGCAGCATCCAGTGCACCATGCGGGCACGCGATCTGGGGTTGCTGAAAAAGCGCAGCTTGGGCGGGTGGGCTGTGGACATGGCGGATCTCCTTGATGGGCTGTTGTGGAATGGCAAAAACGCCATGCAGCCAATGTAGAAGCGGGGGCTGACAGTTTCTGTCAGCAGCAAAACGCCAGGCAGCGATGCTGGCTAAATTGAGTAGCCGGTCTGCTCCAGCCAGCGCTGTATCAGCGTCTGGCGCCGCTGTGGATAACGCTGGCCCAGGTCCTGCAAGGCGTGAACGCGGTCGGCGCGAAAGTGGCGAAATTCCTGGCGCAGCTCGCACCAGGCGGAGACCACGCGGGCGCGCTCGAAATACGCCATGGCAAAAGGCCACACCCGGCGCTCTGTCAGCGTGCCGTGCTGATCCTCGTAGTGCAGCACTACGATGTGCTCGGCCCGGATGGCGCGGCGCAGCGCGGTCTGCCAGGTTTCGGGTTGGGGCGACTGCTGCATGTTTGGGACCAGCAGGCCGCTGGTATCGACGGCAATGCGCAATTCCAGCGGCAGCGCGCTGCGGATGCGGTCCATGGCGGCTTTGGCCGCCTGTGCCAGTTGCGGATCGGCCTGCAGGCTGGCCCAGCTGGCACCCAGCAGCAGGGCTTCGAGCTCGTCGGCATTGAACATCAGCGGTGGCAGCAAAAAGCCGGGGCGCATCTCAAAGCCCAGGCCTGGGTCGCCCAGAATGTCCGCCCCCTGGGCACGCAAGGTGGCAATGTCGCGGTAAATGGTGCGCAGGCTCACGTCCAAAGACTGGGCCAGCTGCGGCCCGGACTGCGGCTGGCGGGCGCAGCGCAGGGCATCGAGCAGTTGCAGCAGACGGGCGGACCGGCTCATGCGAGAGATCAGGCCTTCATGGCATCCGCCGTGATCTCCAGGCTGCGCAAACGCAAGTCGGCGTCATACACATCGCTGACGATCATGAATTCATCAGCCTGGGTTTCATTGGCCAGCTTTTGCAGACCTTGCTGCACAGTGTCCGGCCCGCCAATCACGCCTGCGGCCAGAAAGTCAGCAATGGCGGCCTGGGAGCGTGCATCGAGCTGCTGCCAGAAGTTCTCCACAGGTGGCAGCAGACGGGTGCGGTTGCCGGTCAGAATGCCGAGTACGCGCTGGTGGGTGCTGCTGGCCAGATAGTGGGCCTGCTCATCGGTTTCTGCTGCGATGACAGGCACGCCGACGATGGCATAGGGCTTGGCCAGCGTGGCGCTGGGCTTGAACATCTGGCGGTAGATTGCGAGCGCCTGGTGCAACATGCGCGGCGCAAAGTGAGAGGCAAAGGCGTAAGGCAGGCCCAGATGCGCGGCCAGCTGGGCCGAGAACAGGCTAGAGCCCAGCAGCCAGATGGGCACATTGGTGCCTGCACCGGGCATGGCGATCAGACGCTGGCCTTCTTGCGCCTCACCCAGCAGGTGTTGCAGCTCCTGCACATCACGCGGAAAGTCTTCTTCGCTCTCTACCCGGTCACGGCGCAGGGCGCGCATGGTGGGGCCATCGGTGCCGGGCGCGCGGCCCAGGCCCAGGTCGATACGGCCGGGGTAGAGCTCGGCCAGCGTGCCAAAGGCCTCGGCCACGACCAAGGGTGCATGGTTGGGCAGCATGATGCCGCCCGAGCCCACGCGAATCGTTTGTGTCGCACCGGCGATATGACCCACCAGCACCGCCGTAGCAGAGCAGGCAATGCCGGGCATGTTGTGATGCTCAGCCAGCCAGTAACGGGTAAAGCCCAGTTTTTCGGCATGCTGCGCTGTGCGCACAGCAATTTTCAGCGCATCAGCCACGGTGCCGCCTTCGCGTACGGCGACCAGGTCCAGCATGGACAGATTGACGTTGTTCAGAGATTTCATGGCGATGAGTTCTTTATGATTTTGATAGCTGCTTGCGCTTGATGAATCAGCGCTTGCGGCCGATTTCACGACCAAAGATCACGGCGACCAGCACACCCCAGACCAGCAGCACGCCGGCGATGGCGTAGTAGGTGGTGCCCGCCTGCATGGCAAAGACCGAGCCCAGCAGGGCCACCAGCGCAGCCATGCGAATCATGCGGCGCAGCTGGCCGACAGGAAAGCGACTCTTGAGCTGGAAAAGGACGGTAAAGCTGATGACGGCCAGCGCTATCAACAACAAGAACAGATCGCCGCCATAGGGCTGGACAGAGGTGCGGAGGTTTTCAAGCATGGGTTCATTGTTGCAAAGCCGAAAAAGGCTTTGCACGCTCAGGCCATGAAAGGCCGGTACCCAGACCTGTGACTCAGTCCCGCGTCACGCGCATCACTTCGGCGGCCGTGGTGATGCCTTCACGCACCAGTCGCTCGCCATCCTCGCGCATGAGTTGCATGCCTGAGGCCTGCGCGGTTGCGCGGATTTCGGCTTCGCTGGCACCTCTGTGAATCTGGGCGCGAATGGTGTCGTCGATCACCAGCATTTCAAAAATGCCGGTACGGCCCCTGTAGCCGCTGGGCTCGCTGTGATCCACTTTGCGCACCAGCCGCTGTGCCAGCACGCCCAGAAGCGATGAGGACAGCAGAAAGGGCTCGACCCCCATGTCGATCAGTCGCGTAACGGCGCTGGGCGCATCGTTGGTGTGCAGCGTGGCCAGCACCAGATGGCCGGTGAGCGAGGCCTGAATGGCAATTTGCGCGGTTTCAAAGTCGCGGATTTCCCCAATCATGATGACGTCCGGGTCCTGACGCAGCAGAGCGCGCAGGGCCTTGGCAAAGGTCAGGTCAATCTTGGCATTGACCTGGGTCTGGCCCACGCCTGCCAGCTCATATTCGATGGGGTCTTCCACCGTCATGATGTTGCTGTGGCTGGCGTCCATGCGCTGCAGCGCGGAGTAGAGCGTGGTGGTCTTGCCCGAGCCCGTGGGGCCGGTAACGAGCACGATGCCGTGCGGCTGTGCCATCAGGTGGGTGAAGCGTTCCAGCGTCTGGCCGCCCATGCCCACAGCTTCCAGGCTGAGCTTGCTTTCGCTCTTGTCCAGCAGGCGCAGCACGGCGCGTTCGCCATGGGCGCTGGGCAGAGTGGAGACACGCACGTCAATGGCGCGTGTGCCCAGTCGCAGGCTGATACGGCCGTCTTGCGGCAGGCGTTTTTCGGCAATGTCCAGGTCGGCCATGATCTTCAGGCGACTGATCAAGGCGGCGTGCAGGGCGCGGTTGGGCTGCACCACTTCGCGCAGATCACCGTCGACGCGAAAGCGCACGCTGGAGTGGCGTTCGTAGGGCTCGATATGAATGTCGGATGCCCCGTCGCGCGCGGCCTGCGTGAGCAGGGCATTGAGCATGCGGATGATGGGCGCGTCGTCGGCTGTCTCCAGCAAGTCTTCGACGGCGGGCAGGTCTTGCATCATGCGGGTCAGATCGGCATCGGACTCGACTTCGCTGACCACCATGGCGGCGCTGGAGTCGCTTTGCGCATAGGCCGCGCTGATGCGGTGCGCCAGCGCGCCGCCGTCCAGCACCTGCCAGCGCTGCACGGCGTGCTTGCGCTGTACTTCAGAGATGGCTGACCAGTCGGGCTGGGGGCTGTGCCAGAGCACGGGCTCCGAACCATCATCTTCAATCAGCAACTGGCTGCTGCGGGCAAAGCCATAGGGCAGTGGGTAGCGCATGCGGATCTCTTACTGTGGTGTGCCGTGGATGATGGAGTTCATGGCTTTAGGCAGGGATGAGAGCGTGGACGGCGCTGGGGCTGGACTGCCGTTCACCATGGGGTGCCGGGGATCGCTGAAGTCCACCAGCTCGGGCTTGCCACCGGGCACGTTCAGCAAGGGGGTGGGCAAGGCCATGGACACGGGCTGCGCGGACGGAACGCCCTGGCTCTGAGGTGCTGGAGGGAGTCGCTGCGGCAGCACAGGTGCTGCACTGACATTGCGCATCAGCACATTGGGGTCGGGTTGATTGTCTTGCTGCACGCCGCGAATCGCCTCGTAGCGGTCTTGCGAGAACTGGTTGGTGGAGCTGGCATCGCGCAGCACCGTAGGGCGCAGGAAGACCATCAGGTTGGTCTTTTTGCGGGAGCGCGCCGTGTTGCGAAACAGATTGCCAATCAAGGGGATATCGCCCAGCAGCGGCACGCGCTCCTGCGTCTGGCCGTACTCGTCGGCAATCAGGCCGCCGAGCACGATGATGGCGCCGTCTTCCACCAGCACATTTGACTCAATGGAGCGCTTGGTGGTGGTGGGGCCGGAAAGAGCGCTGGAATTGTTGGATTTGACCGCAGAGTTTTCTTGGTAGACGGCCATCTTGATGGTGCCGTTTTCGTTGATCTGCGGACGAATCTTGAGCAGCGTACCCACGTCTTTGCGTTCGTAGGTGGTGAAGGGGTTGATGGAGCCGTTGGAGCCCGCCGTGTTGGTGTAGGAGCCCGTAGGGAAGGGCACGTTTTCGCCCACCATGATGCTGGCTTCTTCGTTGTCCAGCGTCATCAGGTTGGGGGTGGAGAGGATGTTGGTGTCGCCATCACCCTGCATCAGATTCACCAGCGCACCCAGGCTGGTGTTGCCGTTGACGGTCTGGGTAAAGCCCAGGTTCATGCCCTTCATGCCACCGATGGCTGCGGCCTGACTGTCCGTGAGTGCGGTGCCGGTGACGAGATTGCCCACGGCTCCGGCAACGCCAAAGATATTGGGAATGCCATTGATGGAAGTGGCATTGCCCAGTACGCCGAGTACGCGGCCGTTGTTGCGAATGATGGAGCTCCACTGCACGCCCAGCTGTGCCGCCTTGTCGGCCGAGACTTCGACAATCAATGCCTCGATCAGCACCTGCGCGCGGCGGCCATCGAGCTTGTCGATGACGGTGCGCAGCTGGCGGTACAGCGGCCCGGGCGCGGTGATGATAAGAGAGTTGGTTGTGGGGTCTGCCTGAATCAAACCGCCTGTGGATGGTTGCTGCGCCGTGCCAAAGCGTGAGCTGGGGCCGGTGTTGCCGCCGCCAAGGCCCACGGTGGCGCTGCCATCCGTGCCGCGTGAAATAGTGGCTTGCCCCATGGAGGGTGTGCCGGTGGCCGATGCATTGGTCATGCCCGCCTGGCCGCCCAGTGCCTGGCTGGAGCTGGGTTGCGCGCTGATAGCCGCGCGCAGCGTGGCGGCTAGCGATACGGCGTCTGCGTTCTTCAGGTACACCACATGAATGTTGCCGTCGTCGCCATTGCCCGTCATGGCCGGCTGGTCGAGGCGCGCAATCAGCGAGCGGATTTGCGACAGCTTGGCCGGGTTGGCGGCGCGAATCAGCACCGAGTTGCTGCGCGGCTCGGCCAGGATGGAGGTGCGAAAACCGGTGTCCGCCTGGCCTGCTGCAGCGCCTGCACCGGCCTGCACGCCACTGCCGGTGGCTGAGCCACCGTCGATCAGGCGGTTCACCAGAGCCACCATGTCGCTGGCCATGGCATGGCGCAGCGGCAGTACTTCTACATCGGTGGCGTTGGAGACATCGGTGCTGGCAATGATGCGCGAGATGCGCTGCAGGTTGTCTGCGTAGTCGGTGATGACCAGCGAGTTATTGCCGGGGTTGACGTTGATGGTGTTGTTGGGGCTGATCAGCGGGCGCAGCACGGGCACCAGATTGCTGGCGTTTTCGTAGTTGAGCTTGAAGATCTGCGTGACGATGCCACCGCCGCCATGATTGCCGCGGCCCACGGCCACTTCATTGGTCTGCAGTTTGGCATCGGCTTCGGGGATGACCTTGAACAGACCTGCAGACTCCACCACCGTAAAGCCCTGCATGCGCAGCGCGGCCAGATATTGCTGGTAGGCCGTGGCAGGCGATACAGCCTTGTCGGTCAGCAATGTGATCTGGCCTTTGACGCGCGGATCGACCACCACGTTGCGGTTGGTGATGGCGGCCATGGCGCGCGATACGGCTTCGATGTCGGCGTTGGTGAAGTTCAGCGTGACGGGCTCGCCGGGTCGCAAGCTAGGCGTGCTTTGAGCATAAATAGTGCCGCTAGCGCATACCAGTATTGCGGCAGCAGCTATTGATTTAAGAGTGCTACGCTGAGTCATAGGTCAACCAAAAGTGATGATGGAGCGTGTGCCTTGGCGGCGCCCCAGAATATTGAGCAGATTCGACAGGGCGGCTTCGCGCTCGGGGCTGGCAGAAGCTTCGCCGTTGAAGTGCAGGCGGGAGCCCACCCACTGGCCCTGACCGCTGAGGTGCAGGTCGCCATTGAGGGTAGACAGATGGAGTTGGGCGTTGTCACCGCCCTGAATATCGAGCCGGTAGCTGCCCAGTGGCTTGAGCGGTGACAGGCGCGAAGACACGGCCAGTGCTTCAAGCCGGGTCAGGCCCTGACTGGTGGCGCGGCCAGCGCGGTATTGCAGCGCAAGCCCGGTGGTGGACAGGCGCAACTGGCCTTGCAGATCCACGGTATTCCACGGCGTACCAAGCCCGGCCAGCATGTCGGCAGGCAGTTGCAGGGCGCTGTCGTTCACACGCAGCGTCATGGCATTCCAGCCCGGAGTGAGCTGGGCCAGCACAGGCGTGCTGGTGCAGCAGTCGCTTTGCAGAGTCAGGCTGGCGCTGCCAAAGCCGGGGCGCAAAGTCCAGTTCAGGCGGGTGGGCAGGGTGGTCGCGTCGCGGCTGTCTTTGCCGCCCGTCAGCACCAGGCGGGCTGATCCACGCCAAACCGTGCCGCGCGCTTCTTGCAGCTGCACCTGGCCTGCGGTGGCTGATTGCACACCCGCCGCCAGCCATGTCGCGGGTGCGAAGCTGGCACCCGTCAGCAAGCCGCCCAGCAGCGCACCGCCAATAGCCCAGCGGCGCGGCGAATGCAGCGCACCCGGCCCGCGTGGCTGGCGCGCGGTTTGGCTGGAGGGGCGTGGTGAACGCAGGCTCATTGCGAGGGCTTAGTTGGGCTCGGCTGCATAACCGGGAAGGTCCAGCAGCAAATTGCCGCTCCAGCGTGTGCTGGCTGAGGCGTCTGCAGCATCTTCAGGGGCGCGGTTGAGCTTCATCTCCGCAACGGATGCATGGCTGTTGTCACGCACCTGGCTAAGCCAGCGGGCCAGCGCGGGCGCGGGAGCATTGGTGAGCGTGACTTGAGCGCGGTTGCCCAGCCATTGCATTTGCGCGGTGGCCGGCATTTCGGCTTTGATGGATTGCTCCAGCTGCGTGCGCACATCGGCGTTGTTCGCTTGTGGTTGCTGGCGCAGCAGTTCGGCCTGCGACTGCATTTGCAGCATGGCTTGCAGCTCGCGGTCTGCGGCGGCGTGGCGGGCGGGAGCGGTGCGCAGGCTGTGCAGAGCGGGGGCCAGTGCCATCCACCAGACGAGTGCCAGCAATCAGCACCAGATTTTGTTCACGCTGCGCGAGGCTTGCCCAGCGCTGGCGCAGAGGCGCAAGCGCGGTGTTCAAGGCGTTGTCTTGCTTCATGGTTGGGTCTTTGCGCTGAGGACGAGGTCAGCGCCTTCGCGCTGCAGCTGGTAGCCGCTGGCTTCAAGGCTTTGCTGTGCATCGCTCAGAGCTTCGGGGTTCAGGTCGAGTCCTGTGATGCGCAGTTGCTTGTCCTGGTACTGCAGGCTTTTGGCGTTGGGCATGCTGCTGATGGTGGCGCTGGCGGCCAGCAGGGCTTCCAGGTCAGCGGCAGATAGCGCGCCAGAGTTGCTGCGCAGCACATCCAGCTCGCGCTGCATTTGCACGGGCGCATCCACAATCACCGGCACATGCGGGAAGGTGGTTTGCAACACCTGTTTGGCTTGCTGCTGGCGCTCGGCGATGGAGCGATTTTCTTTGAAGGCCCAGGCGTTCAGGCCTATGAGCTGGGCCACGATGGCAATGCCGGTCGCCCAGCGCGCGGCGCGCCATTGCGGGGCTTTGGCAAAGCTTTGCCAGGCATCCAGCAAGCGGCGCTTGGCGCGGGTGCTGCCGCCCAGATCTAGATCAAACTGCGCCAGATCACCTGGGTAGCTTGCGCTTTGCAGCAGGCGCTGCGCGGCGGTGAAGATGTTGACAGGGCGCTGCAAGGCTTCTGCCGCGCGGGCGAGCTGGGGCTCGGCCAGCACGGGCAGGTCTTCGGGTATGCGCGATAGCAGGGGGTGCAGCAAGCTGGCATCGGCACGCAACGGCAGGGTGGCCAGTGTGGCTTGTCCATCCAGCCCGGTCAGGCTGAGCTGGGCGTTGCCGCTGTCGCCCCAAAGCAGCAGCTGTGCGCTGGCGCTGGGCCATTGCTCGGGCACCAGCCGGTTGGCGACGTGGCCGCTGCTTTCCAGCAGTTGCAGATGCGATTGCAGCCATGCTTTGTCGCAGGCGGCAACCCAGTAGTTCTGACCTGCCGGAGCGGAGTCCAGTGCCAGGTGAAGGGTGGATGCGTCGTCGAGCAGCTTCTCTTCCAGCAGACCTTCAAGCACAGCACGCACGCGCGCTTGCTGGCGGCGGCTTTGCACGTTCAGACCCGGCGGCAGGGTGATCTTGTGCCAGGAAAGGCGGCTGACAGGGATGACGGCAGTGACTTGATTCGTGCGGCCGGAGACTGGCAGCAGAGTCGCGCTGGCCTGGCCGCTGCGCTGAGCGCTTTGACCATCGTCGCTGACGATGTAGAGATATTCTGCGGCGGAATGTGCGAGTTCCGCTGGCAGCTGTATTAGCAATGTGCTCATGGAGGATGCCGCATTCTATGGGGGGGTTATGACGGCGTGGTGTCAGGGCCTTGGAACTGTGGGCATGCCCCAGTCGGCACGCTCCTGCCAGAGGGTGTTGACGTTCATGCTCTTGCGCTCAATCAGTGAGCGCTGACTCAAGATGTTTTCCCCGAGGCGCAGGCGTCCGCGCGCTTCAAAGTATTCGGTGATGACGGAGTGCGAGCTCGAGTTGAAGGCGCCGGCCATGCCAATGGCCGTGCCAGCTGCATTCAAAGATTTAAAAGGAGATGTGTTGCGTAACTGCACCAGCTGGTTGGCGCGGGCCCAGTCCAGGTCCGGGACACTGGCCCAGATCACCTCTGCAGTGGCCGTGTTGATGTTGACGGAGGTGCGCTGAGGCAGCAAGGTGACATAGGGCTCGATGCGGGCAATGGTGCGGGCATCAACTCCCAGCCAGCCCAGCTGGCCCACGGTGCGCGGCATCAGCGGTGCGGACTGTGATTTGTTGAGCAAGGCTTGCTGCAAGGCCGTGGCGATTTGCATGACAGCGCTGCCGGGCAGGCCCAGTCGCTCGAAAAGGCGCATGAAGGGCAGGAGGTCTTCTTCCGAAATCTTCTTTTCTTGCCCGCTCAGCAGATTAAGCAGATTCAGGCGGGACTGCAGATCGATGATTTCGCCGGAGAGAAAAGCATCCTGCACATCGGCCATTCCATCATCGACCTGGCTGATATTGTTCTTGGCCGCCAAAAAGGTGGACAGGCGCGCTTCCTGTAGCGGCACGGCCCAGGGCTCGCCTAAGTGATCAATCGGGTTGCTGCGGTTGGCGCGAGAATCTTCCTGCAGCACCACACGTGACCAGTCCTGCGCGCCCAGCAGCAGCCAGTTGGCCTGTACGCGGTTGCGCTCTGCCGTTTCAATCTCCACATCACGCCACTGCTGCCATAGTGCGGCCGATGCCAGCGTGGCGACCAGCACCACGGTCAGCATGGCCGCCAGCAGAGCCGCGCCATGCTGAGGCGATCGCTGTGCGCGGGCAGTCGCCGGGGCCAGAGACGCCAGGCGTGACCCGCCTCGCAGCGAAGGCGTCGTCCCCCTTGGGGGAAGGAGCGAAGCGACACAGGGGGTCATGATCGTGAGTTAGAGCGAAGCGGGTTGACCCAATCCACCGTCATTACGCCATTCAGCGCTCTGCCAGCGGGCAAGGTGAGTTCGATGCGAATGCCATCGGGCACCGTGGGCATGGCGGTGGCACCGGTGGCATTGCTGGCGCTGCTCTGGTCGCTGGAGAACGGGTTGGTCCACGCATTGCTGCGGTAGTAGTACACGCGCCACAAATCCAGCGGCAGCAGGACGGTTTCGCGGCGCATCTGATCGCTCGATGGGTTACGGCCCCATTGAGCGGCCTGATTCCAGGCGTCATTCCATTCACTGGCGGTGCGTGCGGGCAGCGATTGCCAGCGCACCCATTGCTGCAGTCCGTCCACATTGCGGCGGCTCCAGGCCACGACCAGTGCGCCGTTGTCGTTGACGGCGCTGGTCTTGCGGGTCAGGCGCAGCACCTGCCCATCCCAGTCCAGCGCCTGGCGGCCTTGTAACGGCATGAGGGCGTTGAGGTCGGCATTCCACTGGGCCAGCACGGTCTGCATGATGGTTTGCTGATCGCCTTGCTCGCGCGTCACTTCCTGCGTACGCACCATGCCATCAATGCCGCGCCAGCTCATGATGGACAGCAGCGCCATGGCCGCCAGCGCGACTAACAGCTCAATCAGAGTAAAGCCCAGATTCTTGTTGCGTATGCTGCTCATGATTCAGTAGCGACCAACAATCGTGGAGACACGCAAGATGGCGGAGGAATCGGAAAAGACTTGAGCATCCACACGTCTGAAGCTGGGGTTGGGTGTGGGTCGCACGCTGACTTGCACCTGCATCTGCCGACCGGCCTGCGGGCAGTTGGTGGAGGTGTCGCCCACCGCAGGCATTTGGTTGAAAAGGCGCAGCCGTACCAGCTCATTTTGTGCACAGAGCTGGGCGAGGATCACATCGGACTGGCGCTGTGCATTGCGCGTGAGCGCGCTGCTGGCCTGTAGGCCCGCCAGCAAGGTGACGCCGACGATGCCGACGGCGACCAGCACTTCAATCAGCGTAAAGCCGCGCTGCTTCATTGCACTACCTGCACGTTCTGAATGCTGAAGGGGCGCAGGCCGTCTGTGCTTAGTTGCAATGGAGCGGAGTGACTGCCGGGAAGCGACAGGGTAATGCTCTGGCGGGGAATCAATGGCTCTGGCCCCAGCACCACGGGCGTGCTGGGCTGAATCTGCACCGCAGTCTTGAGCCACTGCGTGGGCATTTGTACATTGGCAGGCAGACCTTCAAAGCGAAAGCCCTGAGGCATAGGTCGCCACACGACCAGTGCACCATTGGTGCGCGCTTGTGCGCGGGCAGATTCCAGCAGCGTGGCCAGTCGCTGGGCTTCGCGCTCCAGTTGCTGCTCGCCGCTGTCGCGAATGGCCAGGCTCACGCCAGCAGTTGCCAGCGCCATGATGGAAATCACGACCAATAGTTCAAGCAGCGTGAATCCCGCAGATTTGATGCGCGCCATGGGCAGAGAGGTCACTAGCTGTGCGCTAGTGGCAGGACGGTTTCAGACGATGAGCTGGTGTGAGTTTTCGTCGCCGGGCCGCCCCAAGACGAAAACCGGCCAAAGCCGGTCAGGACCCCCTCGGGGGGCAGCGACCACACAAAGTGAGGGAGCGTGGGGGTAGACGTCATTGCCAGCTGCCGATATCCGCATCCTTGCCCTCGCCGCCAGCCTTGCCGTCACCGCCAAAAGACATGATGTCGATGGGGCCCTTCACGCCGGGGTTCAGGTACTGATAAGCATTGCCCCAGGGGTCGTTGGGCAGCTTTTCCAGATAAGGCTTCCAGTTCTGCGGCGCGGGGCCGGAGGTGGGCTTGGCCACCAGTGCCTTCAGGCCTTGCTCGGCCGTGGGGTAGCGCTGGTTGTCGAGGCGGTAGAGTTTGAGTGCCTGATTGATATTGGCAATATCGGTCTTGGCGGCAGTCACGCGCGCATCGTCGGCGCGGTCCAGCACATTGGGCACGATGAGTGCGGCCAGCACACCGATGATGACCAGCACCACCATCAGCTCAATCAGGGTGAAACCGCGCGATGCAGCGTGGCGGATAGCAGACAGCGAACGGTGGCGATGAGATGTCATGTAGCTCTGTACTAGAAACGCAATACTGACCCATCATAATCGTCGAATGCGAACGCAATCTTTCAAACTTGCTCAGGGCATTTCCATGCCCGTCAAACTCACGACCTTGCTGGTGTGGGCTGCAGCTGCCGCGGTGGTGGTTTTCTGGGCGCTGCGATTCACCGGCAGTGCCGGTGAGCAGTTGCCTGTGATTACTGCGGCGCAGCCGGTTCAGGCCAATGCCCAGGCAATTGCCAAGGCTTTGGGAGCCGTGGCTTTGCCCGCTGTGGCGGCCGCGCCCGTGGCCAGCCGTTACTCGTTGCTGGGTGTGCTGGCGGGTAATGAGTCTGGCGGCGGCGCAGCGGTGATTGCCGTTGAAGGCAAAGGCAGCAAGGCCGTGCGTGTAGGTGAGGCGGTAGACGAAGGCTTGATTCTGCAATCCCTGGCTGCGCGTGAAGCGCGCCTTGGCCCGGTCAACGGCCCGGCCAGCACTGTGCTTCAGCTGCCCAAGCCGCCCATCGCGGCATTCAACTGAGCGGGATCTGAATCCACTCCCCGTAAGCGGGGGCGGGCAAGGTCCACTCATGGCTTTGCGGCAGTTGCTGGCCATGCTGAACCAGCCATTGAACGCAGCGCGCTACACCGGCATGGCAAATCCAGATGACATGAGCGCTTGGGTTGCGGCGAGCATCTTCCAAAGCCTGTGACACGCGCTGCAGCATCTGCGCCAGAGATTCTCCATCGCCGGGCGCATGCCGTGCCAGGTTATGCGACCAGGCGCTGATGGCGGATTCGCCTATGTCATCCCAGCGCTGGCCTTCCCAGTGGCCGAAGTTCATCTCCAGCAGGCGTGTGTCGGGTGTTGCAGTGAAATCAGGCTCTAGCTCTTTCAGATCAAGCGCTAGCTGCTCACATCTTTGTAGTGGTGAGTGCCAGAGCTGCAGATCGCCCCGCAGCGGCAGCAAGACTTTGTGAAGCGCCTGCGCGGCTTGCTGGGTGGCCTGCGCATCGGCAGCAATATCAAGGCGGCCATAGCAGCGGTCTGTATCAATCAGCGGGCGAGCATGGCGCACCAGCCAGAGTGTTTTCACAGCACAGGCCTCAGTACATTAAAGGCGACCGCCAGCAGCATAGCCAGTTCGTTGAGCTGCTGGCAGGCACCCAGACAGTCGCCCGTCATGCCGCCCAGGCGTTTGCGCAGCCAGCGCTGCAGCAGCCAAGTCGTCAGGGTGCAAGCTATTGCAATCTTGAGAATCAGCCAGCTTGAGCCTAACCACCACAGCAGCGCCACCAGCGGCAAACACCATATCGCGCCGGTGATGAGGCCGCGCCAGCCCAATTGTTTGCCTGCCACGTGCAGCGTTTTGCTGCTGGCAGCCAGGCCAACATGGGGGAGGTTGTGCATCAGCACCAGCGGCGCAAAACGAGAGAGCACATGCATGGCGACGACCAGAATGGCCGCAGGCACTGGCCCCCAGAAAGGCGTCATTGAGTCCACCACGGCAGCCAGCAGCACCACCTTGGTCAGCAGTGTCATCACCAGAGCCATCACGCCATACGAGCCAAGGCGCGAGTCTTTCATGATCTCAAGTGAACGCTCTGCGGGCACAAAGCCACCCAGCCCATCGGCCACATCGGCCAGCCCATCTTCATGAAACCCGCCCGTCAGCCACAGCGTACCTGCCGTGCTGATGAGTGCGGCCAGCAGCGGCGTCCAAGGCGAGCCTGGCAGCAGCCACAGCACCAGAGTCAGCAGCGCAGCCGCCCACAGCCCAACCAGCCAGCCCACACCCGGCAGATGCGCAGCGCTGGCGCGCTGCATCTCAGCGCTCCAGCCCACCCAGGCCGCCAGCCGTCCAGTCACGGGGATGCGGCTGAAGAACTGTATGGCCAGCAGATAGTGACGCAGGGCTTGCATGAATATCAAAAAAGTGAGCTGCTAGCGCTTTTAGATAAAGCGCTAAAGGCCTTTTTTACTTCAAGAACAGTTGATAGGCCGGATTGTTGGTTTCTTCCACCCAGGGGTAGCCCAGGTTCTTCAAGAAGGCGTCGAACTTCTTGCTGTCCTTGGGCGGCACCTGCATGCCGACCAGAATGCGGCCGTAGTCCGCGCCTTGGTTGCGGTAGTGGAACAGCGAGATATTCCAGGTGGGCGCCATCAGGCTCAGGAACTTGAATAGCGCACCGGGACGTTCGGGGAAGACAAAGCGCAGCAGGCGCTCTTCCTGCGCCAATGGGGAATGGCCGCCCACCATGTGGCGCAGATGCTCCTTGGCCATTTCGTCAAAGGTCAGGTCGATGGCGTCAAAGCCGTTCTTCTGGAAGTTCTTGCAGATCTTCTCGCTCTCGCCCTTGGTCGGCGTGGTCAGGCCCACAAATACATGGGCCTTGTTCTCGTGGCTGATGCGGTAGTTGAACTCGGTCACATTGCGCGGGCCGCCGGGTAGCTTGCCCACCACTTCGCAGAAATGCTTGAAGCTGCCGCGCTCTTCGGGAATGGTGACGGCGAACAGGGCTTCGCGCTCCTCGCCCACCTCGGCGCGCTCGGCGACAAAGCGCAGCCGGTCGAAGTTCATGTTTGCGCCGCTCAAGATGGCGGCGTAGGTCTCGCCCTTGGTCTTGTTCTTGGCGACGTACTGTTTGATCGCGGCGACGCCTAGCGCGCCCGAGGGCTCGACGATGGAGCGTGTGTCGGTAAAGATGTCCTTGATGGCCGCGCAGACTGCGTCGGTGTCCACCGTTACATAGTCATCCACCAGGCCTTGGGTGACGCGGAAGGTTTCCTCACCCACCAGCTTCACGGCAGTGCCGTCGGCGAACAGGCCCACATCGGCCAGTTCCACGCGCTCGCCCGCCTGCACGGACTGCATCATGGCGTTGGAGTCTTTGGTGTGCACGCCAATCACCTTCACATCGGGACGCACGGCCTTGATGTAGTTGGCAATGCCGGCAATCAGGCCGCCGCCGCCAATCGGCACAAAAATGGCGTCCAGGCGCTGGCTGCCCAGCTTTTGCAGCTGGCGCAGCATTTCCATAGCGATGGTGCCTTGGCCGGCAATCACATCGGGATCGTCAAAGGGGTGGACAAAGGTCAGGCCCTCGGCCTTTTGCAACTTGATGGAGTGTTTGTAGGCGTCGGAATAGCTGTCACCCATCAGCACCACTTCGCCGCCCAGAGCGGCCACGGCATCCACTTTGACCCGTGGCGTGGTGGTTGGCATCACAATGACGGCGCGGCAGCCCAGCTTCTTGGCGCTCAGAGCCGTGCCCTGTGCGTGGTTGCCAGCGCTGGCGCAGATCACGCCTTTTTGCAGCTGCTCGGCCGTCAGGTTCGCCATCTTGTTGTAAGCGCCGCGCAGCTTGAAGCTGAAGACGGGTTGCTGGTCTTCGCGCTTGAGCAATACCTTGTTGTGCAGGCGGCGGCTGAGGTTCTTGGCAATATCCAGGTCCGACTCCACGGCCACGTCGTAGACGCGTGCATTGAGGATGCGAGTCAGATAATCGGCAGGGGTGAGGGCTTGAGTCATGGTGCAATTCAGAAGCAGTGCACCAGAGCCAGAGCAATCAGTCAGCCGGGTGCAGGGAAGCCGATCATGATAGGCGCTTGCTTGCTGCGTTGCAGTACTCACTCGAGAGGAGCGCCCTGTTGGGCTGCGAACTTGTGCTGAGCCGGGACGAAAAAAAGCCCCTAGCTAAGAAGCTAGGGGCTGAATCCACCATTAGAGGAGGTGGAGGAGACAAATGGTGCGATACAGATCAGGATTTTCCAGTAATCTGCAGTCTGCCTGCGGGTAAAACCCCAGCAGGTAACGCTTGGTTGTATTGTAGGGGATGTGTTTTTATCGTGCAAAAAAGATTCGGGTTTTTCTGGATTTGATGCAGAATTGCAACAGTTTCAAGAGGAAGCAGCAATGGAATGCACAGTAAGTTGGACAGGCGCAACTACCGGTATGCGCTCGGGCATGGGCTTTGTGGCGGAGACCGGTAGCGGTCATATCGTCAACATGGATGGCGCGCCGGATGAAAAAAATCCGGCCAATGGCGGCCGCAATCAGGCACCTCGCCCCATGGAAATGCTGCTGGCAGGTGCCGGTGGTTGCACTGCTTATGACGTGGTGCTTATCCTCAAGCGTGGCCGCCACGATGTGAAGGGCTGCAGCGTGCAGCTGACATCCGAGCGTGCAGAGACTGACCCCAAGGTCTTCACCAAGATTCACATGCAGTTCACCGTCAGCGGCAAGAACCTGCCTGCCGGTGCGGTGGAGCGTGCGATTGCCATGAGTCATGACAAATATTGCTCGGCCACCATCATGCTGGGTCATACGGCTGAGATTACGACGGGTTTTGAGATCGTTGAAGCCTGATAGGCACTTCGCACAAAATAACGCACAAAACAGAAACGGGCCTCAGTGGCCCGTTTCTGTTGGATGAAGCTGTTTTATATGCGGTGTGCCGTCGTCGTCATGACCTTGGCGGCAATACGCATCAGGCCTTGCACCACGGGCGGCAATTGAATCGCACCTTCCTCAATCGCTGCGGCGGCGTGACGCTCTTCATCGTCCTTCATGCGCTCAACAACCGCGCGAGAGGCCTCATCTTCCTCGGGCAGGCGACCCAAATGGCTTTCTAGATGCGCAGATACCTGGTTTTCCGTCTCGACCACAAAGCCCAAGCTTGTGGCATCGCTGACCTTGGCGGCAATCGTTCCAATGGCAAACGCGCCAGCAAACCAGAGCGGGTTGAGCAGCGAAGGGCGATCGCCAAGTGCATGCAGGCGCTCACGCGTCCAGGCTAGGTGGTCCATCTCTTCGCGCGCGGCGTGCAGCAGGTGCTCGCGCAGCTGTGCATCCTTGGTCACCATGGCCTGAGCGCTATAGAGAGCCTGTGCGCAGACCTCTCCCACATGATTGACTCGCATCAAGGCGGCAGACAGCTTGCGTTGCTCATCGCTCAAATTAGCTTCGGCAATACCGGTGGCCGGCGAGCGCTCGGCGGCGATCGGATCGGCGAACAAAGTGCGAAGAGCTGCATCGGCAGCGGTCAGAAATTGATCCATGGAAAAAACTCAGTGCGGCACCTGAGGGTGCCAATGTGCATAAGGTACACCAGAGTGCCTCATCCGCCATTTGTGCTGGGGCAATACCAGCGGGAACCCTTAAGGGTGTACCCAAGAGTGTGTCCAAGAGGTTTGTTGCGGTGCTGCAACGAAAACGCGCCGAATCGAGCCTTTTTGGGGGAATTCCTTTGCGCTGGGTGCGGTGGTCTGGTGCAATAGACCCAACTTCCCCACCAGGAGGTTGGCGCGGGAAACCGGTGGAGCTCGAGGCTCAAGTCTCTCTTACATAGAACCGGCGCCCTTCTAAACCTTGGAGTAACTCGTAATGAAAAAATCCCTGATTGCCCTGGCAGTGCTGGCCGCTTCCGGCGCCGCAATGGCTCAATCTTCCGTGACCCTGTTCGGCGTGGTTGACACTGGCGTGTCCTACGTGAAGGGCAGCGGCACCGGCGGCAATTCCAACTATGGTCTGCACAATGGTTCCAACTCTTCTTCTCGCCTGGGCTTCCGCGGCGTGGAAGACCTGGGTGGTGGTCTGAAGGCTGGTTTCTGGCTGGAAGGCGCTATCGGTACTGACGTGGGTGACGGTTCCGGTGCTGGCTTGGCTGCTGGTAGCGGTTTCCAGTTCGGTCGTCGTTCCACCGTGAGCCTGATGGGCAACTTCGGTGAAATCCGTCTGGGTCGTGACGAAGTGGTTGCTTACAACAAGCTGTCTGCTCACTCGAACTTCAGCGTGATCGGCGTTGGCGGTTTCCGCGGCTGGGGCTACACCCAAGGTGATGCAATCCGTCAAAACAACAAGATTGCCTACTTCACACCTAACTTCTCCGGCTTCACTGCCGGTGTGGACTACGCTTTCGGTGAAAAGGCTGGCGACGGTCAAAACGGCCGTTACTTCGGCGGTTTCGTGGCTTACAACAACGGCCCTCTGAGCGTGACTGCTGCTGCTGATCGCAAGAACAATCCTTCTATCGCTGATGGTTCTTACGGTGGTTCCAACGCCATCTTCACTCAAGGTGAGAAGCTGGACTCCTACGGTCTGGGCGCTACTTATGACTTCGGCGTGGCCAAGGTCAATGGTTTGGTGTTGCAAGTCAAGGAAAAGAATGCTGGTGCTCTGAACACCAAGCAAACTAGCTACGCTCTGGGTGTTTCGGCTCCCGTGGGTGGCGTGGGTGAAGTCAAGGCTCAGTACGCTCTGTATGACCTGAAGAATGGTGCTGGTGCAAGCGGCAAGGCTCACCAACTGAGCCTGGGTTATGTGCACAACCTGTCCAAGCGTACTGCTCTGTACGGTACATACTCCTTCTTGAAGAACAACGACAACGTTGGCTTCAAGCTGGGTGGCGTTCCTGCTTACTCCGTCGCTACTGGCAAGAACAGCAACGGCGTGCAAGTTGGTATTCGCCACGCTTTCTAATCAATTGCTGGTGTAAGCCAGTAACTGTTTAAAAGCTAAAAGGCCTGTCGAAAGACAGGCCTTTTTTGTTTTCTCAGAGTTAAGCCTGAAAGGGTAATTGCCGAGAGGTTTGCCTTGGCAGGGAAACGCCTGTGTTGTGCCTGCGCCAAAGATCACGCGGTTGGATAAAGCATTTCTAGAATGAAATTTCCACCAACTGTTTGTGATCAAAGTGAGAGGCGACGCAATGACATCTTCGTTTGTAAAAAAAATCATTGGTTTTGGCTGTGCTGGGTTCTCTGGGAAGCTTGGCATACGCACAAAGCAGCGTACAGCTGTATGGCATTGTGGATGCGGCAATTCGCCACACGAATAATGAAGGACCCAATAAAAGCGGGCTGACGAAGATGATTGGTGGCGGAATGTCTGAAAGCCGCTGGGGTATTAATGTGAAGGAAGATCTGGGTGGTGGTCTATCTGCGATTGCCAATCTGGAAAATCGTTTCTGGACGGATTCCGGTTCTTCAAGCACGGCTCAACCCTATTTTGCTCAGTCATGGGTTGGTTTGCGCAGTAGCAGTTTTGGCCAAATCACCATGGGTCGTCAATACAACGTTTTGTTCGATTTGGTGACCTCCACGTATGCATCTTTCCCATATTCGCCTTATATGGATGCCTACAAACCTGAAATTGGTATGTCTTTGGGGGCTCGTGCAAACAATATGCTGAAGTACGTGGCTGAGTTTGGCCCCGTACGAGCTGGGCTGCAGTATTCCTTTGATGAAGGAAATACTTTCGCAAAGAAGGGTGCTGGCGTTGATATGACACCAGGTGGTTTGGCTTTGAAGACAGCAGGTGGATATCTTCGCTATTCTGCCAATGGTATTTCAGCCGGTGCGGCGTATCAGAGTTCAACTTTACCTGCAGGAACAAAAGTCGATGCCTGGACCTTGGGTGGATCGTATCGTACCGGTGCTTTATATCTGATGGCTGGCTATGGTCAGAATAAGGTGAAGGATGCTCTTCCTGGTGTAGCTGGCGGAGGGATGTTGGATGCCGGGTTGTTGAATGCATATTGGTCAGGCTCCTCCAATGGAGGCTTTATTGCAGGGACATCTCCTGCAAACTTTGCCAATAAGCGTGAAATGTTCAAAGTCGGTTTCGGCTACCAGATCACGCCACAGTTGAATGCAGGTCTGCATTACTACCATGCCAAGCAATCGGGCTCTTCTAGCGGTGCATTCAACGGCAAAGCCGACTTCATGGTTGCTGTTGCAGACTATGCCTTCTCCAAGCGTACTGATGCTTATTTCGCTGTTGACCACACAAAAACCAAAGGTGGTGTTGGTGTAGTTCTGGACGGCACAAATGGCGCTACCAAGCGTACAGGGATTACCATCGGCCTGCGCCACCGTTTCTAATTACCGCTTAATTTAAAAGCAAAGCCAGCCAAATATATTGGCTGGCTTTTTATTGTCTGAAGCGCTTGTGCAGATCAGATGGATGTAAAAAGGCCGCATAAAGCGGCCTTTTTATTTTGAGCAGAACCGGGTGGTTTGAAGCACCCGGTCAGCAGCTTGGCAATTACATGCCCATGCCGCCCATGCCGCCCATGCCACCCATGCCACCCATATCGGGAGCAGAGCCTTCAGCCTTGGGGGCTTCAGCGATCATGCACTCGGTGGTCAGCAGCAGGGAAGCCACGGATGCAGCGTTCTGCAGAGCAGTACGTGTCACCTTGGTGGGGTCCAGGATACCCATTTCCAGCATGTCGCCGTAGGTGTCGTTGGCAGCATTGAAGCCGAAGTTGCCTTCGCCCTTCAACACAGAGTCGACTACCACGGATGGCTCGCCACCGGCGTTGGCCACGATTTCGCGCAGAGGAGCTTCCACAGCCTTCAGAACCAGCTTGATACCGGCATCTTGCTCGGCATTGCCGGTGGACAGTGCGCCCACAGCTTGCTTGGCACGCAGCAGAGCCACGCCGCCGCCAGCCACGATGCCTTCTTCCACAGCAGCGCGGGTAGCGTGCAGGGCGTCTTCAACGCGGGCCTTCTTTTCCTTCATTTCGACTTCGGTGGCAGCGCCAACCTTGATCACGGCAACACCGCCGGCCAGCTTGGCCACGCGCTCTTGCAGCTTTTCACGGTCGTAGTCGGAAGTGGCTTCTTCGATCTGAGCGCGGATTTGCTTCACGCGGGCTTCGATTTCAGCAGCTTGACCAGCACCGTCGATGATGGTGGTGTTTTCCTTGCCGATTTCGACGCGCTGAGCTTGGCCCAGGTCTTCCAGAGTCACCTTGTCCAGTGCCAGGCCCACTTCTTCAGCGATAACCTTGCCGCCGGTCAGGATGGCGATGTCTTCCAGCATAGCCTTGCGACGGTCGCCGAAGCCAGGAGCCTTCACAGCCACAACCTTCAGGATGCCGCGGATGGTGTTCACCACCAGAGTTGCCAGGGCTTCGCCTTCGACATCTTCAGCAATGATCAACAGAGGACGGCCAGCCTTGGCAACTTGCTCCAGGGTAGGCAGCAGGTCGCGGATGTTGCTGATCTTCTTGTCGAACAGCAGCACGAAGGGGTTGTCCAGAATCGCGGATTGCTTTTCGGGGTTGTTGATGAAGTAGGGCGACAGGTAGCCGCGGTCGAACTGCATGCCTTCAACGACGTCGAGTTCGTTGTCCAGGGACTTGCCTTCTTCAACGGTGATCACGCCTTCCTTGCCGACCTTGTCCATCGCGTCAGCGATGATCTTGCCGATGGATTCGTCGGAGTTGGCGGAGATGGAGCCAACTTGAGCGATTTCCTTGGAAGTGGTGGTGGCCTTGGATTGCTTCTTCAGCTCTTCCACCAGGGCGGCGACAGCCTTGTCGATACCGCGCTTCAGGTCCATGGGGTTCAGGCCAGCGGCAACGTACTTGGAGCCTTCGCGCACGATGGCTTGAGCCAGCACGGTAGCAGTAGTCGTACCGTCACCAGCGATGTCGTTGGTCTTGGAGGCCACTTCCTTCACGAGCTGAGCGCCCATGTTCTGCAGCTTGTCCTTCAGTTCGATTTCCTTGGCCACGGACACACCGTCCTTGGTCACGGTAGGAGCGCCGAACGAGCGCTCCAGCACCACATTGCGACCCTTAGGGCCCAGAGTGACCTTGACTGCGTTAGCCAGGATGTTCACGCCTTCAACCATGCGTGCGCGGGCTTCACCACCGAAAACTACGTCTTTTGCTGCCATTTTTGGCTCCTACAAATCTGTATCAAATAGGCTTCTAGCGGATGTCTATCAAGCGCTAGAAGCTATGAATATGTGAGTAATGCGGGAAGGATTACTTCTCGACGACTGCGAACAGGTCGTCTTCCTTCATCACCAGCAGCTCGTCGCCATCAACCTTGACGGTCTGGCCCGAGTACTTGCCGAACAGAACGCGGTCGCCGACCTTCACGTTCAGAGCGATTTGTTCGCCCTTGTCGTTGCGCTTGCCGGGACCCACTGCCAGCACTTCGCCTTGATCAGGCTTCTCTGCGGCGTTGTCGGGGATATAAATGCCCGAAGCCGTCTTGGTTTCGTTTTCGAGGCGCTTGACGATCACGCGATCGTGCAGGGGACGCAGGTTCATACCAACTCCTAAATACATCAACAAAGTTGAAACAAGACTTGCCAGCCTTCATGGCCGACATTCGGAATATGTAGGGTCAAGCTGTTAGCACTCAACCCCCTTGAGTGCTAATAATAAGGCAATTTCCCGAGGTTTCAAGACCCGGCCTTTGGGCCTGAGAGGGCAAATTGTTCGGGGTTCAGGGTTTGTCCTGCTCTAGATGTAACGTGTTTTTACAAATAGGCCTGAGTTTTGCTCCACCAGTGCATGCCCCAGAAACAACTCACCACCCCGGTGCAGCAAGCGCAAGACCTGCTGCAGACAGACGCCTTCATTCCCCATATGCGTCAGGTGGCGCGATGTGAGAGTTCGCTGCAGGAGCTGAGCCTGATGTGGCGGCTCATCGAGTCATCTGCCAAGATGAATTGCCCGCAGGAGGCGCAGGCCCTGCTGCCCATGATGGCGGCGACGCGAGCGGGTTTTGAGCAGCTGGAGCAGGACTTGGTGCAGTCCATGGTGGCGCAGGCTGTCGACGGTGTGAGGCGTGGTTTACACAGCCAGGCGCAGCATCTGATGGATACGCTGGTGCGCAATCTTTATGAACGAACGGCCGATGTGGGCTTTCTGGCCACCGATGTGTTGCTTTGCGGCTTTATGGCGGAGCGGGATGCGAATACGGATGACGATAAAACGCAGATTACTGACCGTTTGCGTGCCTATCGCAGCAAGTACACGGTTTATCAGCAGGTGCTGCTACTCGATTGCGAAGGCTATGTGCGGGCAAGCACGCAGGAGGGCGGGACGGTGCAAAGTGAGCCATGCCGGGACCCGCTGATTGCTCAGGCACTGCAAAGCCAAAGCTTTGTGCAGGCATTTGGTGCCACAGACTTGCTGCCAGATCAGTCTCGTGGACTGATTTATGCCCACCGCATGCTGAGTCCCGTTACGCAAAAGCCTGTGGGCGTGCTATGCCTGTGCTTTGATTTTGAGGGCGAGATGCAGGGTCTCTGGAGCGGGCGACGTTCAGACGCGGCTCATGAGCCCGAAACCAGCATAGCCCTGCTGCTGGATGCGCAAGACCGGGTGCTGGCCAGCAGCGATATGCACTGGATTGGAGTGGGCGTGCAGGTGAGGTCTCGCAAAAATGGTGCAAATCTGCTCTGGGTTCATAGCGGCCGCACTTATTTGGTGCAATCGGCACTCTCCGCTGGCTATCAAGGCTATATGGGCCCTCAAGGTTGGCGTGCGCAAATAATGGTGCCGCTTGAGCTGGCGTTTGGCACACATGGGTATAGCGACCTGCAAGAGGTGGATGCGGTGGTGGCTCAGGGCTTGCTGAGTCATGCGCATCGCTTTTGTCCACCTTTGCACGCGATTCGCAGCGCGGCAGACACCATCAGGCGTGTGGTCTGGAATGGGCAGGTCATGACTGCAGGCAAGCAGGCGGACAACACAAGATTGCAGGCCGTGCTGGAGCAGATTGGTGAGACAGGCACGCGCACCAACGAGGTGTTTACCCAGTCCATTCGCTCGCTCTACAGCACGGTGCTGGCGACGGCGCTGGACGATAACAGCTTGCTTACGCGCTTGCTGGTGGATTTGCTGGACCGCAATCTCTACGAACGTGCCAACGACTGTCGCTGGTGGGCGTTGACACTGCAATTGCCAGCTTTGCTGCAAGCGCTGAAAGAAGGCAATGCGGCTGAAAGTACGAGCGCTGAGGTATGTGAGTTGCTCACCGCCATTCATTCGCTTTACACCGTGTACCAGCAAATCATGGTGTACGACGTCAGCGGCAAAATTGTGGCGACGAGCCTGCAAGATGGGGCCGAGGATGTGTTGACAGGTCGCTTTGTCGATCAGGAGAGCCTGCTCAAAGTGCTGGCCTTGAAAGGCACGCAGGCTTATCACGTCTCTGCATGGTGCCCTTCTGCGCTGCATGAGGGGGCGGGGCCGACCTATGTTTATCACGCTGCCATTCGTTCTCCCAATGGTGAGGTACTGGGTGGGATTGGCCTGATCTTCCATGCGCAACGCGAGTTTCAGGCCATGCTGCAAGGCGTGCTGGGCTCGCAGGCAGAGCATCGAGCGGAGGGCGCTGGCAGCAGGCAGGTCGCCTATCTCAATCGCGCAGGTATTGTCATGTCTTCATCCACGGCGCAAATGCGGCCGGGCATGGTGCTGGATTTACCGGCAGACATGCTGGCATTGCCTGCAGGCCAGAGCCTTTCGCGGGCCATGACGTACCAAGGCCAGTACTGCGTGGTGGCGGTGACGGCAGGCAGCGGCTACCGCGAGTTCAAGCGCAGCGACGGCTACGAGGAGGATGTTTTGGCCCTGTCCGTACAGGCCTTCGGGCCGGTGCAGGGGGATGCGCAAGCCGCAGTCTGGCGCCGCAGTACCCATGTGCAGAGCCTGCCGTCGGCCACATCCACAACTGGTGCAAGCATGGAGATGGCGACGTTCTTTGTGGGTCAGAGCGTGCTGGCTCTGGATGCAGCCTGCGTGCTGGAGGCGCAAAGTGCCGCTGAAATTGCTCCCATCTCAGCGGGGCGCTTGCCCCACTGCGTGGGCACATTGGCGCGGCGCAGCCAAGGTGCTGTGGCGGGCTATGTCTGGGTGTTTGATCTGGGTGCTTTGCTCTACGGCAAGCCGCTGATCAGAAGCCAACAAAGTCAGGTGATTGTGCTGGCGCATCAGGGGCTGAAGCTGGGTTTGCTGGTCAGCGATCTGGAGGGGGTTGCCAGACTGGATGCACGGCAGCTGCGCGCTGCGCCTGCGCTGGCCCATTCGGCGGATGCGCTGGTGGATCGCTTGATCCAGGCCAATGGCGGCGATTTGCTGATTCAGTGCCTGAACGTGACGGCGCTGGTGCAAATGCTCAAAGCGCCTGCACCAGTCCAAGTGGTAATGGGCGCTGCGACTTACTGAACCGGGAAGGGGTTCTTTTCGTCGAGGGGTGCGCTGTAGTCGATCACCGGGGTGGTCTTGATCTCGTACTGGCTGCGATCCTTGCCCTCAATCCACTTTGGTGGCTTGCCGCGGCCTGTCCAGCTGTCACCGCTTTCGGGGTCGTAGTACTTGGCTTCGACCTTTTTCTTCTCTTCAGGCTTCCAGGGGAAAACTTGCTGCGAGGTAAAGCCGAAAGTGTCGATCAATTGCTTGATGGTGGCCAAGGCTTCTTTGGCCTCGGTGTGGCGCATTTCTTCAATGCGCTTGTCCAGTTCGTCTTTGCGAGCAATAAGTTCTTTGTAGCTAGGCATCAAGGATTCCAATGAGTGTGAAGGCCAGCCTGATAGCCGCCTTGTTATTTTTATGCAAAACCAGCCATTTTGACGCAAGCTGTTACTCCACATACTGTTGAAGTTGCGTACTCGTCATTTGATAAGGGAGTGCACGCTATTTTGCTGGGCGGCGCGCATCACTCTGAATGCTTTTGATGCGGATTAGCTGACGGTTTTCTGGCCGCTGGCCAGTGCTTGCAGGGCGTTACCTGTCATGCGGTAGCGAATCCACTCTGTTTGCGGCAGTGCACCCAGGCTGTCGTAGAACTTCAGGGACGGTGTGTTCCAGTCCAGGCAGCTCCATTCAAAGCGGCCGCAGTTCTTGTCGATGGCAATCTGGGCCAGTCGTTGCAGCAGTGCCTTACCCGCGCCGTGGCCGCGTGCATCGGGGGTGATGTAAAGGTCTTCCAGATACAGGCCATGCTGGCCTTGCCAGGTGGAGTAGTTGAAGAAGTACACCGCAAAGCCCACGGGCTTGCCATCGACCTCGCAAATCAGGCCAAAAACGGCGGGGTGCTCGCAAAACAGCGTGCGGCGCACATGCTCGGGCGTGGCCTTGGCTTCGTCTTCGGCTTTTTCATAGATCGCCAGCTCACGCACAAAGTGCAGGATGAGGTCGATGTCTTGCTCGGTGGCGGGGCGGATGTTCTTCAACGTGCTCATGATTATTTTTAGAGAAAAAAGGGCTGAAGCGCTTATTGAATAAGCGCTGGCAGCTATGAATTTTGCGCCTTAAGCGACCTGTCTGGCAGGCTGCTCGCCGTGGATCAGCGTGATGGGCAGGAACTGGCACAGGATCTGGAAGTGGTCTTCAAAAAAGTCCCCTTCCATTTGCGCCAGATCGGCAATCGGAACCCAGCGCGCCAGCGCGGCGTCGTCTGCGCCTTGCACGGGCGGCAGGGCGGGCTGCATGCCAAGATCCAGGTAGTGGACATGGGTGATGGTGCGGCCGCGCAAGCTGCGGTCTGGGTGGTCAAACACCTGCACGGCTTGCACGGCGGCCAGCAGATCGGCCTCGCTGATGGAGGAGCAGGTTTCCTCGCGCAACTCACGCACGCAGGATTGCCACAGGCTGTCGCGCTGCTCCAGAAAACCGCCGGGCAAGGCCCATAGGCCCACGCCAGGCGCATGGCCGCGCTGAATTAGCAGCACATGGCCCTGGCCCTTGGCGTGGCAGCGCAGCAAGGCGTCTACCGTCACAAACAGGGGGGCGTAAGGGGCCTTGGCCCAGGCCTCTTTATAGGCTTGCAGCATGTGCCACTCTTTTTGCAGGCGTACATACAAAGGCGTGTGGGCCCAGTGACGCAAAAAAGCCAGCGTGCTTTCAGGCATATGGGTGGAGAGCTTGCCCAGTGCGACATCCATGGCTTCAGGCGATACGCTGCCTTCGCCCAGGAAGATGTCACGCAGCGGCGTGGCATCAAACTGGCCCAGACGGGGCAGGCTGATCAGCTCCCAGCCCGGAAAGCGCGCCAGATAGCTGCTGCTGGAGTCTTTGAAGTGGCCTACCAGCGCCACGCTGGCACCTTCGGGAACATGGGCTTGCACGGCGTCACGCACGGCATTGACCCACAGCGGCTCGTTGTAATAGTCGCGCACGGGCACGCATTGAACGCGCTCTGCATCCTGTTTTGATAGCGCATCGCGCAGCATCTGCGCGCGCTCTTCCCAGCTAAAGGGATTTTTGGGGTTGGGGGCCTGCCAGGCACTGCCCAGCACCACCACCACTTGGCGGGCGCGCTCTAGCGCTGCGTGCAGCAGTGCCATATGCCCGTTGTGCAGTGGCTGAAAGCGCCCGATCAGCACGGCGGTATGCAGTGGCATCGAGGTGGGCAGAGTCTCGGGCGCAGCAGAGATGAGACGTTTGCTGGCGGTGTGGGAACTGGCTTGAGGCATGAAAGCAAAACCCGTACAGAAATCAGCGCCCGACGTTGGGCGTATTGGCTCAAAGAGGCGCTTGCGCTTGTTCATCAAGCGCAAGCTGCTCACTTTTTGATTAAGGCTTACTCATAGTGTGCCGCAATTGGCATTTGCCGGCCGGTGCCAAAGGCGCGAGGGCGCACTCTCAGCATGGGCGGGGCCTGTCGGCGCTTGTACTCGCTGCGGAACACCAGTTTTTGCACGCGGGCAATGATTTCGGGCCCGCCGCTCTGGGTGCGCAGCTTGTCTACAAACGCGGCGGCATGGGCGTACTCTTTGCTGGACAGGTGCTGGCCCTCAATATGCCATTTGAGGATTTCATCTAGCACGGCATAGGGCGGCAGGCTGTCTTCGTCCTTCTGGCCGGGGGCCAGCTCGGCCGATGGCGGCTTGTCGATGATGACTTGCGGAATCAGCTCACGGCCCGCGTGGGTGTTGATGTGGCGCGACAGCTCGAAGACCTCGGTCTTGTACAGATCGCCCAGCAAGCCCAGCCCGCCATTGGTGTCGCCATACAGCGTGCAGTAGCCCACCGACACTTCGGACTTGTTGCCTGTGGTCAGCAGCAGGTGGCCAAAGGCGTTGCTGAATTCCATCAGCGTGGTGCCGCGAGCGCGGGCCTGCAGGTTCTCCAGTGCCAAACCTTGAAGAGCTTCGCCAAAGCTTGCCTCGAACTGGCGCGCGTAGGTGGTGACCAGTTCCTTGATGGGGTGCTCGTACAGCTTGATGCCCAGATTGCGGCACAGATCTACCGAGTCATCCACCGAGCCGGCGGACGAATAGCTGGACGGCATGGTGATGCCAACTACGTTGTCCGCCCCCAGCGCATCAACGGCCAGAGCCAGTGTCAGCGCTGAATCAATACCGCCGGAGCTACCCACCACCACCTGCTTGAAGCCGCAGCGGCGCGCATAGTCGCGCAGGCCCAGCACGATTTGCTGGCGGTAGAACTCCATGGTGGACAGGCCTTGCGCGGGCACTGGGCCGAGCTTTTGGCCGGTGGCGGTCTGAAAGTGCCCGTTGTCACCCAGCTCCAGTGTGTAGATGTCTTCTTCAAAGCGCTTGGCTTCAAACACCACACCGGCTTCGGGTTCGACGGCAAACGATGCGCCGTCAAACACGATCTGGTCCTGGCCACCGATCTGGTTCACATAAAGGATGGACAGCTTGTGGCGCGCAGCTGCCTGCGTGAAGACTTCATGGCGCTGCTCGCGCTTGCCCAGGTGGCTGGGGCTGGCGTTGATGCTGATGACCATGTCTGGCGCAGCGTCGCCCATGCGCACAAAGGGGTTGGTGGCGTAGTCGGCGCCTTGGTCGTTCCAGCCGTCCTCGCAGACCAGAAAGCCGACCTGGCAATTGCCCACGCGTAGCACCTTGGCCGTGTCTGCGCCGGGCTCGAAGTGGCGGCGCTCGTCAAAGATGTTGTATGTGGGCAGTAGCTGCTTGTCGTACTGCAGGCGAACCTGCCCGTCTTGCAGAACCAGCAGGCTGTTGTGCAGCGGCTTGCCCGGGCCGTTGTGGCGGGTGGGCGCGCCCACCACCCAGTGCAGATCGGGAAACTGGCGTGTGGCGGACAGCAGGTCTTGCAGGCCAGCGTCAAGCCGCTGCAAAAAGCTGGGCTCATCGAGCATGTCGCCAGGGTAGTAACCGGACAGCGATAGCTCGGAAAACACCACCAGATCAGCCTTGTCGGCGCTTGCTCTGGCTGCGGCTTCGCTCATGCGGCGGATATTGCCCTGAATGTCGCCCACCATGTAGTTGAGCTGGGCGAGGGTGACTTTCAACATGGCTCTCTCCTGTTGGTCAGACGGTTTCAGGCCTTTTGGCCGCGGGTTCCGCAATGCTGAAAACTTGGCGCAGATAGGCCAGATAGGTTTCGTCGTTGCACAGCGTCTTGCCGGGCGAGTCTGAAATTTTGGCGACGGGCTGGCCGTTGGCATGGGTCAGCTTCATCACGATGTTGATGGTGGTCAGGCCCATATCATTGGTCAGGCGGGTGCCGACACCGAAGCCGCACTGAATGCGATCGGCAAAGCGGTGGTACAGGGCCAGCGCGGTGTCCAGATCCAGTCCGTCCGAGAAGACAAGGCGCTTGCTTTGGGGTGGAATGCGCAGCTTTTCATAGTGGGCAATGGCTTTTTCGCCCCACTCAAACGGGTCGCCAGAGTCGTGGCGCAGCCCGTCGAACAGCTTGGCAAAGTACATGTCGAAGTCGGCCAGAAATGCGTCCATGCCCACAGTGTCGGTCAGTGCGATACCCAGATCGCCCCGGTACTCTTGAACCCAGTCTTCCAGTGCTGCCACCTGAAAGTCACGCAGCCGCACGCCCAATGCCTGATAGGTCTGCAGATATTCGTGGGCCATGGTGCCGATGGGCACAAGGTTCAGGTCACGCGCCAGCAGTACGTTGGATGTGCCTTTGAACCACTGCGAAGTCTCACCGGCAAAGGCTTGCACCACCTCGCGCTGCCAAGTGCCGGAGTAGCGGCGACGCACGCCGAAGTCAAACAGCTCAAAGGGGTTGCGCAGCTTTGCTTCCACAGCCAAGTGCTTGAGCCGCTCTAGCTTCTGGCTCAGGCGCTTGCGGCCTTCGACGATGGCGGCTTCGGCATCAAAGCGGCGGAAGTACAGCTCGTTGACGATGGCCAGCACGTAAATCTCGAAGCCCATGACGTGGACTTGCGGGCCACGCGCCTCGATGTGCAGCGTGTCACCCTCAGCCCATGCCTTGATGAAGGCACGCTGGAACTGGAAGATGCGCAAAAAATCAATGAAGTCGCTCTTGATAAAGCGCAGGCTGTCCAGATAGTCCAGATCGTCCTTGCCAAAGCGCAGGCTGCACAGCGCGTCCAGCTCACGCTCCACCTCGGGCAGCAAGGTGGCCAGCGGGAAGGCTGTGGGTGTGCGGCAGACAAATTCGTACACGGCCTCGGTCTGAGGGTGGCGGTGCAGCATGGCCTGCCACATGGTGAATTTGTAGAGGTCGGTGTCCAGCAGGTTGGTGATGATCGGGCTCATACCGTTTTCTTTTCAAAAATGTGAGCTGCTAGCGCTTGTCTTGTATGCGCTAGAAGCCTATTTGTCTCATAAATTAAAGCTGGCGCTGGTTTCGCAGCGTACACCGATTGCATGCATGCGCTGCAGGAAGGAGGTGTGCGCCGCCTCGAAGCCGCCCACCGGGCTCATGCAGTCTGTCAGCAGCACGATGCGCGAGAAATCGTCGCTGTCCCAGTTGTCCACAATGTGCTCCGTCGTGGCGCGCACACAGTGGCTGCTGGCCTCACCGGCAATCACCAGCAGGCTGCTGGCGCGAAGCTGGGTCAACAGGGCCGTGTTCAGGCCGGTTTCTAGGTCTTGCGCATCGGGGACCTCGGCTTGGATGGCGCTGTAGTGCTCGGTCCACGGGTTCATGCCCTTGAAGACATGGCGCACGGCGCGGTGCTGCAAGTCTTGCCACTGGCGGCAAGCCGTCAGCACGCTGGCATGCACGCCATGGCCCCAGCTGCCAATCTCGCAGTGCAGCGGCCAGACCATCAGCGTGTAGCTGCCCTGTGCCTCTAGCTGATCCAGGTATTGCAGCGTGCGAACCTGCTCTGCCGCATTACGCGGGACAAAGTCGCCACCACGCATCTGCGCGGCCGTAATCTGGGTGAAGGGTGTGACCGCACTGCCGCCCCGCTGTTGCCAGAAGGCGGGGTGGGCAATGTCGTAGCTCTGGTGCGAATCGAGGGTGAGGGTGATCTGGCCCAGCTTTTCGCCTTGGGCTGCAACCCAGCGGGCGAGACGCTGCATATCCGCATGGGCACCAGCCACTGGCAGGCTGGGTGCTATCACTTGCTCAGTCACCGGCGAGCGAGGCTGCCAGTTCTCAGGCAGGTCGCAGAAGTCATTTTGCGGGTCGATGATGAGTAACTGGGTCTCTGTGTAGCGCATGGTCTTCACCTTCTGAGCGATGTGCAATGCCTGCAGTCTAAATTACTTAAAACATAATTGCAACTAAGTAATTTTGGATGATTGTGAAATAATCACGCCGAAGAAAATGGAGTTGGTAAAAAAATGAATCAAACCACTGAGCGCAGAGAAGCCGTGCAGGTCAGCGTCGATGTGGTGCTGCTCACGCTGGTCGAGCAGCAGCTGCATGCCGTGCTGCTGCGCCGCGCCGCTGCGCCATTTGCAGGCGTGTGGGCCTTGCCCGGCGGCTTTATCCACACCGCAGAAGATGCCGACACCAAGGCCAGTGCGGCCCGGGTGCTCCAGACCAAGGTAGGCATTGAAGGTGCATATCTGGAGCAACTCGCCACTTTCAGCGGCCCGGCGCGTGACCCGCGTGGCTGGTCGGTGGCCGTGGCGTATTGCGCCTTGCTGCCCGCGCAGAGCCTGCCGCCGCAGCGAGATGATTTGTGCGTGGTGCCCGTGTCGGCCCTGCCGCAGTTGCCCTTTGACCATCGCACCATTCTGGATGCGGCGCTGGCGCGGGTGCGCAGCAAAAGCCTTTATTCGTCGCTACCCGTGCACTTGTGTGGCGAGACGTTCACGCTGCCGCAGCTGCAGCTGGTCTATGAAAACGTGCTGGGCGAGCCTTTGAACAAGGTCAGCTTCAGACGCAAGATGGATGAGATGGATTGGTTGGAGGCTGTGCCCGGTGCCTTGCAGGGGGGGGCGCACAGGCCGGCTCAGCTCTACAGGGTCAAGCCGGCCTTCAGGCAAGAGCTGGCTCTGAGCCCCCGAGGCTTATGAGGTGAGCGTAAAAAATGCCTGCAGAGCAGGCATTTTTAATTGGAAGGAATCTATCAGCCGGTCTAGCTCACTGCGCCTATGCCCAGCAGGGCCAGCACCACAAAGAGTACGGCAATGGCAATAAAGATAAAGAACAAAACCTTGGCAATGCCGGCGGCACCTGCGGCTACGCCGGTAAAGCCGAAAATACCGGCCACCAGGGAGATGACGGCAAAAATAATGGCCCACTTAAGCATCGAAGACTCCTTTGTCTGAAGCGATGGTTCAAGCCTAAGTGCGTGAGCGTAAGCCTTCAGTGCGCATTTGGGGAAAATTTCCGTAGGTCGGATCTGACAATAAAAAAGTCACCGAAATTTCTTTCGGTGACTTGGAATGAAGGTTTGAAGGCTTCTGCACCTTATGGCCCGCGTTCACATCAGCGTGATGGAACTTCGTCCTCGCAGCGATGCACCCGCTTTCGCGGGGCGTCATCAGTGGTTTACTTCAGACCGGCGGCTGCGCGCAGTTCGGCAGCCTTGTCTGTACGTTCCCAGGTGAACTCGGGCTCCTCGCGGCCGAAGTGGCCGTAGGCCGCGGTCTTGCTGTAGATGGGGCGCAGCAGGTCCAGCATCTGGATGATGCCCTTAGGGCGCAGGTCGAAGTGCGCAGCCACCAGTTTGGCGATTTCCGCATCGGGAATCACACCTGTGCCTTCGGTGTATACGGTGATGTTCATGGGGCGAGCCACGCCAATGGCGTAAGCCACCTGAACCTGGCACTGGCGCGCCAGACCGGCGGCGACCACGTTCTTGGCCACATAGCGCGCTGCGTAAGCTGCAGAGCGGTCCACCTTGGTTGGGTCTTTGCCGGAGAAAGCACCGCCGCCGTGGGGGCAGGCACCGCCGTAGGTGTCCACAATGATCTTGCGACCGGTCAGGCCGCAATCGCCCTGAGGGCCGCCAACGACGAAACGGCCGGTGGGGTTGATCAGGTACTTGGTGTCCAGCAGCCATTCGGATGGCAGCACGGGCTTGATGATCTCTTCAATGATGGCTTCGGTGAACGAGGCCTTCATCTTGGTCGATGTTTCCGACTGATCAGGGCTGTGCTGGGTGGACAGCACCACGGTATCGATGCTGTGGGGCTTGCCATCCACATAGCGCAGGGTCACCTGGCTCTTGGCGTCGGGGCGCAGGAAAGGCAGACGGCCATCCTTGCGCAACTGTGCCTGACGTTCCATCAAACGGTGTGCGTAATAGATGGGCGCGGGCATCAGCTCGGGCGTTTCGTCGCAGGCGTAGCCAAACATCAGGCCCTGGTCACCAGCGCCGGTGTTCAGCTCGTCATCGCTCGCCTTGTCCACGCCCTGGGCGATGTCTTGGCTTTGCTTGTCGTAAGCGACGAGAACCGAGCAGCCCTTGTAGTCAATACCATATTCGGTATTGTCATAGCCGATGCGTTTGATGGTGTCGCGCGCGACCTGGATGTAGTCCACATTCGCGCCGGTGGTGATTTCACCTGCCAATACCACCAGACCCGTGTTGGTCAGTGTCTCGGCTGCCACGCGGCTGTGCGGGTCTTGGGTGAAAATAGCATCCAGAATCGCATCAGAGATCTGGTCTGCGACCTTGTCGGGGTGACCTTCAGAAACCGATTCCGAGGTAAACAGAAAATCGCTGTTCGCCATTGATATAACTCCTTGTAGCTTGGGCAATTGCGTTGCCGAGCTTTGAAGTCTGGCGAACGCTTTAGCAGTTTTGTTTTAACGTCGCCCTGCAAGTTGCTCTTTAACTCAGCGACCCCACTATTCTAATGCCTTCCCTGTTTCGACTCTTTGCAGCGCTGCCTTTATGGCTATTGCACATGCTAGGTGCAGCCATGGGCTGGTTGATTTTGCTTCTTTCGCCAACCTACAGACGCCGTTTTTCGGCCAATGCGGCGCAGGCGGGCTACCGCTTTGGGCAGGTGCGTTCTGCGGTCGGCCATGCCGGGCGCATGGTGTTTGAGATGCCGCGCATCTGGCTGGGGCAGGAGTTGCCTCCTTGCAACATCGTCAACGGGGAATGTGTCGAAAAGGCCTATGCACAAGGCAAGGGCCTCGTTTTTTTGACCCCCCATCTGGGCTGCTTCGAGATGTCGGTACAGGCTGCAGCGCAGCGCTGGTCGGCCCAGCATGGCGACATTACCGTGCTGTATCGCCCTGCGCGCCAGAGCTGGCTGGCTGAAATTCTGGAAACTGCACGCAATCGCCCGGGTGTGCAGGCCGTGCCCACCACGCTGTCTGGTGTGCGGCAAATGATCAAGGCCTTGCGCAAGGGTGAGGCTGTTGGCTTGCTGCCTGACCAGGTACCGCCGGATGGACAAGGCACATGGGCACCATTTTTCGGCCGCGATGCTTACACGATGACGCTGGCGGCCAGACTGGTGCTGCAAACTGGCGCGGCCGTGGTGCTTGCCCGTTGCGAACGTTTGAGCTGGGGTCGGGGCTACACCCTGTATTTTGAAGAGTGGCCTATGACGGATGCCACCACGCTGGAGGCTTGCGTGCTGCAAATCAATCTGGCCATGGAAAAAACCATTCGCCAGTGCCCTGAGCAGTATTTGTGGGGCTATGGCCGCTACAAGCAGCCGCGTGTGGAGCGCAGCGAAGCCGCAGCTGTTGTGAAGCCTGGAGAAAACGCATGAGCGCCAGCAAGATCGCCATTGGCCTCATGCATGTGCTGGCCAAGCTGCCGCTGCCCATGCTGCGCGGTTTGGGTAAATTCATTGGCCGCGTGCTGTTTGTGGTGGCAAGCCAGCGCCGCCGTATTGCGCTTCGAAATTTGGAGCTGTGCTTCCCCGATGTACCTGAGGCACAGCGCAAAGCATGGGCGAAAGAGTCTTTTGAGGTCTTTTGCCAGACGTTTCTGGACAGAAGCTGGCTGTGGTTCGGTTCGGAAGAGTTGGTACGCAGCCGCGTAAAGCTGGTGGGCGCTACGCATGAGCTAGAAGGCGATAAGCCCACCATCGTCTTTGCGCCGCACTTCTACAGCATGGATGCGGGTGGGCTGGCGCTGCCGCTCAATACCGAGCGCGAGTTCACCTCCATCTTCGCAACCAATCCTGATCCTGATCTGGATGCTTGGTTCATGGCCGGTCGCCAGCGCTTTGGCAATGTGAAGATGCTGAACCGTGCAGATGGCGTCAAACCCATCATCTCCTGCGTGCGCAAGGGTGGGTTGCTGTATCTGTTGCCCGATATGGACTATGGCAAGAACGACTCGGTCTTTGTGCCGTTCTTCGCAGTGGAGAACACGGCCACGATTCCCTCGCTCTCGCGCTTTGCACGGCTGGGCAAGGCCAAGGTAGTGGCGCTGTACAACCGCATGACGCCTGAAGGCTATGTGGCTGAGCTGACGCCCGCCTGGGAAAATTTCCCTACCGATGATCATGTGGCCGACACGGCCCGCATGAATCGTGAGCTAGAAGCAGCCATCATGACCATGGTCCCGCAGTACTACTGGGTGCACAAACGTTTCAAGACGCGTCCGGATGGCGAGCCATCGCTGTACACCAAAGAATAATGTTCAAAATGGCCTCTAGCCATTGATGAATATGCGCAAGCAGCTTCTATTTCAGGAGCTGTTTTGCTTTAAAAATTCCGTCAATGCGCGCCGCACGACTTCGGGTTGCTCATGCGTTACCCAGTGGCTGCAGCCCTTTAAATGTTCCACCGTCAACTGCTGCACCCAATGCTCCAGCCCATTGAGCAGGGCGGGTTGCAGGGCGATATCGCTATCGCCCCAGAGAATGCGGACCGGCACGGAGATATGCAACATTTCATCGGGCAGGCTCAGGCCGCGAATGTCCTGTAAATCCTCGGCGTTGCTGTTGGGCTGCGGTGGCACCAGCGGGCTGGCTGCGTAAAACATGCAGGCACCATGCACGCCCAAGTCCCAATGCTCTCGGTATTGCTGCTTTAGCTCGGGGGTCAGCCAGTCGGGCTGGCTGCCATCGGGGTTCTGAAAAAAGCCCAGCATGCGCTGCCAGCGGTTTTCGGCCAGCAGGGCGGGCGCATCTGGCCTGCGCAGAAAGTGCATGTACTGGCTGGCTGCTTGCTGCGCAGGATTTGTCTGCAGTTCGCGTAAAAAGCTGCCGGGATGCGGGGAGTTAAGAATTAACAGCCGCTGTAGCTGCTTTGGGTGGCGATTGGCCAAGCCCCAGGCCACGGCTCCGCCCCAGTCATGCGCAATCACGCAGGCAGCGCGATTCTCGGTACTTTCAAGCGCGATCAAGGCGGCCAGGTCATCAACCAGATGCTTGGCGCGGTAGTCGCTGATGGCGCTGGGCTGGCTGGAGCGGCCATAGCCGCGCAGGTTGGGCGCTACGCAGCGGTAGCTGGTGCCAAAGTGCTCCAGCAGCTCATCCCAGATAAAAGCCCCTTCGGGAAAGCCGTGCAAAAACAGCAGAAGGGGCTGGCCGGGCTGGCCGCTGGTGCGGCATTCAAGCGTGATGCCTGTTGCCAGTGGGTGCATGCAAGTCGTGACCATGAAGCTCTCCTATTTGTAGCTTCTGGCGCTTGCCAAATAAGCGCCTATGGTTGATTTTGCGCAGGGGCGTTGTTTGCAGGCGTCGCTTCGGTGACGGGGGGTGTTTGGGGTAATCCCTCGGGGTGGCACCAGTGCCACAGCAGCTGAGCCACATCGTCCACGCCCTGCTTTTTGAGAGCAGAGAACAAACGCACCTCGCCACCGCCTGCATTGAGCTTGGTGATGGAGAGAATCTTGGCCTGCTCGGCGCGGGTCAGCTTGTCGGCCTTGGTCAGCACGATCAGGAACTTCAGGCCTGCTTCGACGCGGGGACGAATGGCTTCGAGCAGGGCTTCGTCCAGCTCAGTCAGGCCCAGGCGTGGATCGCACAGCAGCACCACAGCCGTGAGGCTTTCGCGCTCCATCAAGTAGTTGAGCATCACGCGCTGCCAGCGCTGCTTGTCTTCGCGGGACACAGCGGCATAGCCGTAGCCGGGCAAGTCAGCCAGTATCGCGTCAGTCACACCTTGTTTACCGAGGGAAAACAGGTTGATGTGCTGAGTGCGGCCGGGCTTCTTGGAGGCAAAGGCCAGCTGCTTTTGCTGAGTCAGTGTGTTGATGGCAGTGGACTTGCCGGCGTTGGATCGGCCCACAAAGGCGATCTCGGGCACATTAATCGGAGGCAACTGATTGAGCAGGGCTGCGGTGGTAAAGAAGCGCGCAGTGTGCATCCAGCCCATCGCAAGCTTGCTGTCGATCAAAGAATGTGTATTTCCGGCTGTGGTATCCGGGGAAGCATGGGTCATGACGGTAACTATTTCAGGGAGGCCCATTGTAGAATTTGAAGGGTTCGCACTCTCAACAATAGACCCAGCCCCTCGATATGAAGTTGCTTGCCTCTTTGCTGACTGCTGTTATTTTCGCAGCACCTGCCTTTCCTGCATTTTCTGCGGGAGAAACACCTGTTAAAGCAGATGCTGCCAAAGGGCAAGCCAGTTATGGGGCGGTTTGCGCCTCCTGCCATGCTGCTGATGGCAATTCAACCATTCCTCTGCAGCCCAAGCTGGCAGGGCAACACCCAGAGTATCTGGTCAAACAACTGCGCGAGTTTAAAGACGGCAAGCGCAATGATCCAGTAATGAAGGGCTTTGCCGCGTCGCTGAGCGATGGTGATATGAAGAATATCGCCACTTGGCTGCACACACAGGCTCCCAAGAATGGATTCTCCAAGGACAAGGATTCGATTGCCTTGGGTGAGCGCATTTACCGCGGTGGCATTCAGGAGCGCCAGGTTGCGGCCTGCGCTGGCTGCCACAGCCCTAATGGTGCAGGCATTCCGGCCCAGTACCCGCGTCTGTCAGGTCAGCATGCTGATTACACCGTTAAAACACTGATTGCTTTCCGCGAGGGTCAGCGCACCAATAGCATTCCCATGGTTCAGGTTGCTGCAAAGCTTAATGATCGCGAAATCAAGGCCGTGGCAGACTATATAGCTGGCTTGCGTTAAAAATCCTTTTCACCAGATTCTGGGGTGACTCCGGGAACTTTCAGGCATTTTTCATCCCCCAAGTCAGGCGGGTCCATCGGCTAATTCAGCAGGTGGCCCCGCCTTTTTGCGTCCGGATACTTCAAATCGTTCATGTCAGACCTTCCACTTTCCGATCGTGACTCCTCCCGCTCACCGGCCGTGCGCGCGGCCACGGAGTTGCTGGGCTCCATGCGTTTTGCGATTTCACTGCTGACAGTGATCTGCATTGCATCGGTCATTGGTACGGTGCTCAAGCAGCATGAGCCATTGGTCAACTACGTCAATCAGTTTGGCCCCTTCTGGGCGCAACTGTTTCTGGCGCTCAAGCTCAATGCGGTTTACAGCGCCTGGTGGTTCTTGCTGATTCTGGCGTTTCTGGTGATCAGCACTTCGCTGTGCGTGAGTCGCCATGCACCCAAGTATTTGGCCGATATCCGTAATTACAAGGAAAACATTCGCGAGCAAAGCCTGAAGGCTTTTGGTCACCGTGCCGAGGCTGATGTGCCCGGCAGCACCGAAGAAGCGGCCAAGCGCATTGGTCAGCAACTGGTGAAGGGTGGCTGGAAGGTCAAGATGCAGCAGCGCGATACAGCAGCAGGTCCCGGCACGGGCTGGATGCTGGCTGCCAAAGCGGGTTCTGCCAACAAGCTGGGTTATATCGCTGCCCACTCGGCCATCGTGCTGATCTGTATTGGCGGCCTGTTTGACGGTGACTTGGTGGTGCGCGCCCAGATGCTGCTGGGTGGCAAGACGCCATACACCGGCGGCGGCATGATCTCGGATGTTGCGCCACAGCACCGCCTGTCCATCAAGAATCCGACTTTCCGCGGCAACCTCATGGTGTCTGAAGGAACTCAGTCGGGCACCGCTATCTTGAATCAATCAGATGGTATCTTGTTGCAAGATCTGCCATTTTCGGTGGAGCTCAAGAAATTCATCGTGGAGTACTACTCCACCGGCATGCCCAAGCTGTTTGCCAGCGAAGTCGTGATTCATGACCGCGAAACTGGCGAAAAGCTGGAAAAGCGTATTGAGGTGAATCATCCGGCCAGCTACAAAGGCATTGAGATCTACCAAAGCAGCTTTGATGACGGCGGCTCCACCGTAAAGCTGCACGCCGTGCCGATGGACGGCATTTCGCAGCCCTTTGATGTGGAAGGCGTGATCGGCAACTCCACCGAATTCGTGCGCAAGCTGGCCGACGGCTCGCAAGACAAGGTCACGCTGGAATACACAACGCTGCGCACTATCAACGTCGAAAACTTTGGCGGGCAGAACAAGGGCGGAGCGGCGGGCACTGATGTGCGCAAGGTTGACCTGAAGCAGGCGATTGATGAGCGTCTGGGCGCGGCCCACAAGACAACAGACAAAAAAGATTTGCGCAATATTGGCCCCAGCGTGGGCTACAAGCTGCGCGATGCCTCGGGTCAGGCGCGTGAGTTCCAGAACTACATGCTGCCGGTGGATACGGGCGAAGGTCAGCCCGTCTTCCTGTTGGGCGTGCGCGAGAACCCCGCTGAAGAACTGCGCTATCTGCGTGTGCCTGCCGACCCCGAAGGCACGATGGACACCTTCCTGAGCCTGCGTCAGGCCATGCAGAACAAGGTGCTGGCTGAAAAGGCCGCACGCGCCTATGTGCAAAAGGCCGTGGATGTGTCCCGCCCTGAACTGGCCGAGCCGCTGACTCAGTCCGCTCTCAAGGCGCTGGAGCTGTTTGCCGGTCAGGACAGCAAGATCAAGGGTCCCGAGGGCAAGCCTCTGGGCGGCCTGCAGGCCATCTCCAACTTCATGGACAGCAATGTCCCCGAAGCTGAGCGTGAGCGAGCCGGCGAGGTGCTGGTGCGCATTCTGAACGGCGTGCTCTTCGAGCTGGCCCAGCAGGTACGCCTGCAGGCCGGGCACAAGCCCTTTGAGAATGATGAAAAGACGCAGGCCTTCATGACCCAGTCCGTCTTCTCGCTCAGCGATGCCCAGTTCTACCCTGCGCCCGTGATCTTCATGATGAAGGACTTCACGCAGGTGCAGGCCAGCGTATTCCAGGTGGCGCGTGCTCCTGGCAAGAATATTGTTTACCTGGGCTGCCTCTTCCTGATCATTGGCGTTTTTGCCATGCTGTATGTGCGTGACCGCCGTATCTGGATCTGGCTGACCCCATTGAATGGCGCAAGTCATGCCAATATGGCCTTGTCCACCAATCGCAAGACCATGGATGGCGACCGCGAATTCACCATGCTGGCCGATAAGCTGATCGGGGCCACACCCGTACAAAAGAAGACTCCCGGAGGTTCTGTATGAACACCGCAACCACGACACTGACACTGAACGAAGGCTACCTCGCCCGCCGCAACTGGTTTGACTGGTTGTTTGCGGTCGTTGTGGTCGTGGGGCTGGGCTATGCGCTGCAGCGTTATGCCGCCTATATGGATGTGTATGAGAAGGGCATCTTGCTTGCCACCATACCCGCCATGATCTGGCTGGGCTGGTTTTGGCGACCGCTGGCCGTGCTGATGCTGACCGTAGCGGGCTTCTCGCTCATGGCGGTCGGCCTGTATCAGGGGCCAGAAGGCGGCGAGCTGGCACGATCTGAAATGGTCTTCGGCCTGAAATACTTCCTTTCCAGCCAGTCCGCCATTCTGTGGATGAGCATGGTGTTTTTCATCAGCACCATCTTTTACTGGGTGGGCATGTTTGCCAAGAGCGAGCAATCCGTCATGTCGCTGCTGGGCTCGCGCCTGGCGTGGCTGGCGGTGGTTCTGGCGCTGGTCGGCACCATGGTGCGCTGGTACGAGAGCTATCTGCTGGGCGCAGACATTGGTCACATCCCCGTCAGCAACCTCTACGAAGTGTTCGTGATGTTCTGCTGGATGACGGCGCTGTTCTATCTGTACTACGAGCAGCATTACGATACCCGCGCTCTGGGCGGCTTTGTGATGCTGGTCGTCAGCGCCGCTGTCGGCTTCTTGCTCTGGTACACGCTGGTGCGTCAGGCGCATGAGATTCAGCCCCTGGTGCCTGCCCTCAAAAGCTGGTGGATGAAGCTGCATGTGCCTGCCAACTTCATTGGTTACGGCACTTTTGCGCTGTCGGCCATGGTGGCGTTTGCCTACCTCATCAAGCAGCAGGCGACAGAGACCAAGTGGTACAAGCTGGCCCCGCTATGGCTGCTGGGCGTGGTGCTGTGCTTTGAGCCTATCGTCTTTCGCAAGGGCGCGACCGAAAATGGCGGCAGCTACTGGATGGTGTACTTCGGCATCTCCGCGCTGATCGTGGCTGGCATCTTGCTGGCCCGTAAGCGCATTGCCGCCCGTCTGCCTTCGTTCGAAATTTTGGACGACGTGATGTACAAGGCCATTGCGGTTGGCTTTGCCTTCTTCACCATCGCCACGGTGCTGGGTGCGCTGTGGGCGGCTGAAGCATGGGGCGGCTACTGGAGCTGGGACCCCAAGGAAACCTGGGCGCTGATCGTCTGGCTCAACTACGCCGCTTGGCTGCACATGCGCCTGATGAAGGGCCTGCGCGGCACCATCTCTTCCTGGTGGGCGCTGGCTGGACTGGCTGTCACCACCTTCGCCTTTCTGGGTGTGAACATGTTCCTGTCCGGTCTGCATAGCTACGGCGAGCTGTAAGTATCGAACCAGGCACTCCCAAAAAAGGAGCTGCTTGCGCTTGAATCTGATGGGTTTCAATATTTTTTGGTATTGAAGCCCATAGATAACAGGCGTAAGCAGCTCCTTTTTTTATAGAACTGCAGGCGTGGAACTTTGCTGACTGGCGCTGCTCTGAAGTCCTAGGTACTCTGTTGTGAGTACCTGGAGCACAACATGCTGATACGCAATAACAACCAAGGCTTTGTCCATTCGCTGAACAGCGAAATCACCTCGCAGACGCAATATCTGCAGCGACGAGCCTTTATGCAGACATTGGCCACGGGCGCCGCAGGCGCTGCACTGGCCAGTTGGGCCGGGCGCGATGCATTGGCGGCGGAGGCTGAGCGCGCTCACCTTCCCGCTCTGAAAGGCCTGCCCAGCAAGGTCTCAGGTGCAATGACGGTGGAAGCCGCCACTGCCTACAAAGACGCCACGGGCTACAACAACTACTACGAGTTCGGACTGGATAAAGGCGAGCCGGCCCGCAATGCCGGCACGCTGAAAACCCGGCCGTGGACGGTACGCATCGAAGGACTGGTGCAAAAGCCGCAGACACTGGATATCGACAGCCTGCTCAAGCTCAGCGCGCAAGAAGAGCGCATTTATCGCCTGCGCTGCGTAGAGGGCTGGTCCATGGTCATCCCGTGGGTAGGCTACTCGCTGTCTGAATTGCTCAAAAAGGTGCAGCCACTTTCCAGCGCCAAGTATGTGGAATTTGTCACCTTGGCCGACAAGGCGCAGATGCCTGGCCTTAGAAGCGGTGTGCTGGACTGGCCCTACACCGAAGGGTTGAGGCTGGATGAAGCCATGCACCCGCTGACGCTGCTGGCCTTTGGCATGTACGGCGAGGTACTGCCCAACCAGAACGGCGCGCCGGTGCGGCTGGTTGTGCCTTGGAAATACGGCTTTAAAAGCGCCAAGTCACTGGTGGCGATTCGCCTGACGGACAAAGAACCCGGAACCGCCTGGAACAAGGCAGCGCGCAATGAGTACGGCTTTTATTCCAACGTGAACCCCGAGGTTGATCACCCCCGCTGGAGCCAGGCCACCGAGCGCCGTATTGGCGAAGGCGGTTTGTTTGCCAAAAAGCGCAAAACGCTGATGTTCAACGGCTATGGCGATCAGGTCGCGCAGCTGTACGCAGGCATGGATTTGAAGAAGTTCTACTGATGCAAGCCTGGTTGCTCAAGCCCTGGGCCAAGCCGCTGGTCTTTACGCTGTGCCTGCTGCCCTTCGCATGGCTTTTCTATGCGGCCTCTACCGATGGGCTGGGGGCTAACCCTGCGGAGGCTTTGCTGCGCCAGACCGGTGACTGGACTTTGCGTTTTCTCTGCATCGTGCTGGCGGTGACACCGCTGCGTCAGCTCACAGGCTGGAATCTTCTGGTGCGTTACCGGCGCATGCTGGGTCTGTACGTGTTCTTCTACGCCTGCCTGCACCTGCTTTGCTACGCATGGTTTGACATGGGGTTGGACTGGGGCGATATCGTGGCCGATATTCCCAAGCGCCCGTTTATTCTGGTGGGCTTCACCACCTGGCTGGTGCTTCTGGTGCTGGCCGCCACCTCGCCCAAGTTCGTGCTCAAGGCGCTGGGCGGCAAGCGCTGGCAGTGGCTGCACCGTGCGGTGTACGCCACGGTGCCGCTGGCACTGCTGCATTTCTTCTGGATGCGCGCTGGCAAGAACAACTTTGCCGAGGTGGCTGTGTATGCAGCCATACTCAGTACTTTGCTTGCCTGGCGTGCGGTGCGCGCTATAAAAAAATGATTAGCCTGCTACGGCGCGCAGCGGTGGGCGCACCTGGCGCGAGACGGGGTCAATCTCTGCGCTGGGCAGCTGATAGGCGCGTTGATCGAATAAGTCAATACCGCACTGCAAGCTTTCAAGCCAGTTGAACAGATCGCTAATCGCCTGTTTGCCCATGATGGGTGCGCCATGCTGGGGCACGATCATTTCGATGGGCAGCTGGCGTGCCATCTGTACCCACAGCCGCAAAATCTTGTTGGAGACCATGTAGCGGCGGTGAAAGCCCTCCATGCGTGCAATATGGGGCACCAGGTCGGTCACAGGCTTTTGTGCCTCAGCGCCAGTAGTCAGAGACACTCCCAAGTCGCCCGTAAACAGAATCTTGCTGATGGGGTCGTAGAAGTGGAAGTTGCCTTCTGCATGCAAAAAATGTGCAGGCAGTAGTACCAGCTCGCTATTGCCCAGCGGCAAGCGGCCACCGGCATCTGGCACGCCGATCACGCGGTTCTCTGTCTTGCCCACTTTGGTGAAGTGCGGCGCAAAACGCTCCCAGATGCGCGAGATGACGAGTTGAGCGCGGGTGCTAGTCATCCAGCGATCAAGCGAGGCGATGATGTCTGGGTCCGCATGCGACGCGACCACATAGGCCAGCTTTTGCGGTGGAAAGTGGCGGGACATGCCCATGAACAACTCGTTGAAGGCCAAGTTGCCACCGGGGTCGATGATGGCACCTGTGCCGTTGTCCACGATCAGGAACTGATTGGCCTGAATGGCTTGACCGTCCTCTTCGATGAGGTCGGTGAACATCAGGCAGGCATGGGTTTTGTCGCGATAAAGCTCTATGGGCATGGCAGGTTGTCAAAGGACAAGATGCCCCACTCTAGAGTTGAACCCCGAACAGAGTGTTGATGTTTATCAAGCCTCAGGGCTTGGCATCTGTCTCGGCGGAGTTCTCTGCATCGGTCAGCGGTGAAGGCTTCACCACAGGCGCTGCTGTGCTGGGCGTTTTAGGCGACGAAATGCCCAGTGTTTCCGGCAAGGTGGCGCGGCCTTGAGCGGCTGGATCGGTTGGCAGATAGAGTGGGCCTTTTTGTCCACAGGCGGAAAGTGAAGCGATGGACGCCGCACAAGCTGCAAGGGCAATGCTCCTGACTAAAATTTGGGTGGCTTTCAACATGGGCAAATTGTAATGACTGACCTTGAATATCTGGACCGCGCTGATCAACTACTGATGGCCGTGGAGCAATGCTGTGACCGCATCAACGACGAAACCGATGCTGACCTTGATGCACAGCGCGTGGGTGGCTTGGTGACACTGGTTTTTGAGAACCGTAGCCAGATTGTGATCAACCAGCAAAAGCCCTTGCACGAAATCTGGCTGGCAGCCAAGGCGGGCGGCTTTCACTACCGCTTTGACGAAGAGAAAAATGTCTGGATGGACACCAAGGGTGCAGGCGAGTTCTTTGCCAACCTGACGCAATATGCAAGCGCGCAGTCGGCGATGCCGCTGGAGTTCAAGGCGCTAGGCTGATAAATCTCAGGCGCTGAATGAAAAAAGCCTGCCTCTCATAGAGGCAGGCTTTTGTGTTTGCGGGCTTAATTCCGGAACAGATCCAGGATTCGGCTGCGCTCTTCAGAAGCGGGTGCAGGTGTGGCGCCCGGTCCTGCGTTATCACCGTTGGATGGCACAGATGCTTCCATACCCAAACTAGAGATGCCGCCACTGCGGGCATTTTCTTCGTAGTACCAGTCGCCGCCCATATTGACCACACCGGGAGGTGCTTGTACCTCCGCCACAGGAACACCCTTGAGTGCGTGCTGCATGAAGCTGATCCAGATAGGCAGACTCAGTCCGCCACCGGTTTCACGGGAGCCCAGATTGCGGGGCGTGTCGTAGCCAATCCATGAAACGGCCGAGATACTGGGCTGATAGCCGGCAAACCAGGCATCCACAGAATCATTCGTTGTACCGGTCTTGCCGTATAGATCGGGGCGCTTGAGTGTGGCCTGAGCCTTGGCGGCGGTACCCACACGCGCCACATCGTTGAGCAAGGTGCCAGTGATGAAGGCATTGCGCTCAGGAATGGCCTGGGGCAGGCTGCTGAGGGGTGGGGGCGTGAACTCGGACAGGATTCGGCCCTTGTGGTCTGTGACGCGAGCAATCAGCCAGGGGTTGAGGCGGTGGCCGCCATTGGCGAAGACCGAGTAGGCACCTGCCATTTGCAGCGGCGTGACGGAGCCGGCACCCAAAGCCATGGTCAGGTAGGCGGGCTGCTTGGAGGCTTCAAAGCCAAAGCGTGTCGCCCATTCCTGGCCTGTCTTGGGGCCAATTGCCTGCAGCAGGCGAATGGAGATCATGTTCTTGGACTTGTTCAAGCCCGTGCGCATGGTCATGGGGCCGGCATAGGTGCCGTCGTAGTTCTTGGGCTCCCAAGGCTGGCCGCCGGTGGTTGCTGCGCTGAAGAAGATCGGCGCGTCATTGATCATGGTTGCGGGCGAGAAGCCATGCTCCAGCGCTGCCGAGTAGATGAAGGGCTTGAAGCTGGATCCGGGCTGGCGCCAAGCTTGAGTCACGTGGTTGAACTTGTTCTTTTCAAAGTCAAAGCCGCCCACCAGAGCGCGGATTGCGCCAGTTTGGGTGGATACGGCGACAAATGCGCCTTCCACTTCAGGTAGCTGGGTGATTTCCCATGCGCCCTTGGCATTTTTGACAGCGCGGATCACCGCACCAGGACGGATCTTGATGTTCGGAGGTGCCTTGGGGCTAAGGCCGGACTCGGCTGGTTTGAGGTTTTCGCCGGTGATGTCAAAGTGTGTACCGTCAGCGCGCGCAGCCACGATCTTGCGAGGTGAGGCTTCGAGCACTACGGCGGCAATCACATCGCCGTTGTCGGGGTGGTTGGCCAACACATCGTCAATCGCTTCTTCCAGCTCCTGTGGGTTGCTGGGCAGGGTGATGAATTTTTCAGGGCCGCGGTACTTTTGGCGGCGCTCGTAATTCATGATGCCTTCGCGCAGAGCCTTGTACGCGGCTTCTTGCTCGCCCGCATTCAAGGTGGTATAGACGTTCAGGCCGCGCGTGTACGCATCGTTGCCGTATTGGGCAAAGATCAGCTGACGCGCCATTTCCGCCACGTATTCAGCATGAACGCGGGTGGAATTGGAGTTTGTTCGCAGCTTGAGCGGCTCTTCCTTGGCCTGTTTGGCTTGCTCGGCGGTGATGAAGCCGTTTTCTTCCATGCGCTCAATGATGTAGAGCTGGCGAATGCGGGCGCGCTTGGGGTTGCTGATCGGGTTATAGGCAGACGGGGCCTTGGGAAGACCCGCCAGCATGGCAGCTTCAGCAACGGTGATGTCTTTCAGGGGATGGCCGAAATACGCTTCGCTGGCCGCAGCAAAACCATAGGCGCGATTGCCCAGAAAGATCTGGTTCATGTAGATCTCAAGAATCTGCTCCTTGGTGAGCAGGTGCTCCAACTTGAAGGTCAGCAGAATTTCGTAGATCTTGCGGGTATATGTCTTCTCGGAGGTCAGGTACACATTGCGCGCCACCTGCATGGTGATAGTGGATGCGCCTTGGCTTTTGACCTTGCCCAGATTGGCGAGTGCAGCACGCAGCATGCCCTTGTAGTCCACGCCACCATGCTCAAAGAAGCGCGTGTCTTCAATGGCCAGCACCGCATTGGTCATGACTTTGGGAATTTCTTGAATCGGTGTCAGCGTGCGGCGCTCTTCACCAAATTCGCCCAACAAAGCCCCTTCGCTAGAGTACACCCGCAGCGGCAGCTTGGGTCGGTAATCCGCCAGCTCGGAGACGTCAGGAAGATTTGGGTAGGCCATGGCCAGTGCCACAGCGACAGCCAGCAAGACTGCTAGAGCGCCCGCAACTGCAAGGCCCATGAGCCAGAAGATGGAGCGCAGCAACCAGTGCATGCGTTTTTTAGGAGCTTTTGAGCCAGGCGCTGGAGCCTGATGAGCAGAATGTTCTGATGGCGGCATTTCGCAGTATGAGCAAGGGGTGGGGCATTATAGAAATCCCCTCCGGAAAAGCATCTTTGTGACGATGTGGATGTCACACGTTGGCTGAATCCTAAAGCACAGGGTAAGCACTGTTGCATGAGTGGATGCTGCTGTACGTCTGTTTGATGTTACACAAGGTTGTCTTTTTTTGACCACGAAATGGGTGGGAAATGGCTACAGCAAAGCGTAGGTTGCTATAGCTTGCTGCTAGGATTCCCATGTATTGCTGGCTTTTGTTTCCATTCTTACAATCTAGGGGGGCACGTTGATTGCTCTGAGTTCTTTATTCAGCCGTCAGCCTGCACCATTGCTTGGCATTGATGTCAGCTCCTCCAGCGTGAAGTTGGTTGAGCTGACCAAAAGCAAGTCAGGTGAGTGGCAACTGGAGCGTTGTGCGATCGAGCCCCTTGAAAAAGGCTGGATTACCGACGGCAACATCGAAAAATTTGACGAAGTCGCGGAGGCTGTTCGTCGCTTGGTCAAAAAAAGCGGTACACGCACCAAGCAGGTAGCCATGGCCCTGCCTGCTGCCGCAGTGATTACCAAAAAGATCACTTTGCCCGCCGGCTTGTCTGAGCTGGAAATGGAAGTTCAGGTCGAGTCCGAGGCCAATCAGTACATTCCGTTTTCACTTGATGAGGTGAGTCTTGACTTCTGTGTCATCGGCCCATCGTCGGTTTCTTCGGGTGACGTGGATGTGTTGATTGCTGCATCGCGCAAGGAAAAAGTTCAAGACCGTCAGGGCTTGGCAGAAGCCGCTGGCTTGAAGCCCGTCGTGGTGGATATTGAGCCCTATGCGGCCCGAATGGCTGCGACACGCTTGGTCTCAAGACTGAGCAACGCCGGGCAGGATGCCGTGGTCGCGCTGTTTGAGGTGGGTGCTATGACCACCAGCATGCAGGTGCTGCGCAATGACGAAGTGCTGTATGAGCGTGATCAGGCCTTTGGTGGCGCTCAGCTGACGCAGCTGATTGCGCGCCAGTACGGCTTTTCACCCGAAGAGGCCGAGGCAAAAAAACGCAGTGGTGAACTGCCTGAAGATTACGCAACAGGCGTGCTTAAGCCTTTTGTGCAGAGCCTGACGCAGGAAGTGGCTCGCGCGCAGCAGTTTTTCTTTACCAGCACGCCGTACAACCGTGTTGACCATGTCTTGCTGGCGGGGGGCTCTGCGTCCTTGCCCGGCTTGGCAGATGCCGTCAGTCAACAGACCGGATGCGCCTGCAGCCTTGCCAACCCATTTGATGGCATGGAAATTGGCAGTGCTGTGCGCCTGAAGAAGATGGCGCGTGAGGCTCCGTCTTATTTGACCTCTTGCGGTCTGGCCATGCGGAGGTTTCAAGAGTGATATTGATTAACCTTTTACCGCACCGCGAAGCCGCCAAGAAACGTCGAAAAGAGGCGTTTCAGGTCAATATGGTGATGGCTGCGATTGCAGGTCTGCTGATTGCCGGCCTGATCTACTGGTATTTCCAGATCATGATTGAAGGCCAGCAGAACAAGAACAATCTGCTGCGCTCCGAGATCAAGGTTCTGGAAACCCAGATCAAGGAAATTGACGGCCTGGAGGGTGAAATTGCTGCATTGCGTGCCCGCCAGAAGGCTGTGGAAGACCTGCAGTCTGATCGCAACTTACCGGTGCACATGCTCAATGAGCTGGTGAAGCAATTGCCCGATGGGGTCTACCTCAGCAGCATCAAGCAAGACGGTTTGCTGGTGACTATGCAGGGCACTGCGCAATCGAATGAGCGTATTTCCGAGATGCTGCGCAATCTCACCGAAGGCACGGCGTGGTTCTCCAAGCCTGAGCTGATGGAGATTGTGGCGAAGACCGTAGATGTGACTGCCAAGGACAAGCGCCGCGCAGCTGCATTCACATTGCGCGTCAATCTGACAAGAGCCAGCGATGCAGAGAAAAGTCTGACCGCTGCCACTTCTTCTGTGAAGGCGCAGTAATGGCAAAAAAGAAGAAATCTTCAGATATTGATTTCGCTGCGCTGCAAGAAAAAATTCAGCGGCAGTTTCGTAATCTGGATCCGAATGACCCGTCCGTCTGGCCAGCGTTGCCCAAGGCATTGCTGTATGCCGTTGTTGCCATCGCCGTTGCTGCAGTTTTGTGGTTTGTCATGCTCAAGGACTACGAGACAGAGCTGGAAACCGAGCGTGCAACCGAGGTGACTTTGCGCGAGGACTACACCCGGAAAATGCTCAAGGCTGTGAGCCTTGAAGGCTTGAAGAAGCAGCGTGAGCAGGTGCAGCAGTACGTGACGCAGCTGGAAAAGCAATTGCCCAGTAAAGCAGAAATGGCAGCCTTGCTCTCGGACATCAATCAGGCAGGCTTGGGCCGAAGTCTTCAGTTTGAGGTGTTTCGTCCCGGAGCCATGGTGGCCAAGGAGTACTACGCCGAGCTACCCATTACTCTGAAGGTGACTGGTAGTTATCACGACATTGGATCCTTCGCTTCAGATGTCGCTTTTCTTTCTCGCATCGTGACCTTGAATAACCTGTCTATTGTGCCTGCAGGCAAGGATGGTGAGGTACTCACTATGGATGCCACAGCGCGTACCTTCCGCTATCTGGATGCGGACGAGGTGAAGGCACAGCGTGATGCGGCTAAGGGGAAGAAATGAGCAAGCTACGGTTGAACCCTCTCTGGCTGGCTTTGGTGGGTACTGCCTTATTAGTGGGCTGCACTTCATCTGAAGAAGATCAATTGCGAGAGTGGATGGCTCAAGAGCGTGCCAATGCCAAGCCAAATGTGAAGCCCCTGGATGAGCCCAAGCCCTTTAAGCCTCAGATCTACACGGGGGCGGAGGGAATGGATCCATTCAATCCGCTCAAGCTGATTCAGGTGCTGCGCAAGGAGTCAGCGCAGTCCAATATCAGTACTGCATTGCTGACGCCTGAATTGAATCGACGCAAGGAACCTCTGGAGGCTGAGCCGCTGGATGCCATGAGCATGGTGGGCAGCTTGGATAAAAAGAGTGTGCCAACGGCCTTGGTCAAGGTGGGTGCGTTGCTCTATCAGGTGCGCGTTGGCAACTACCTGGGGCAGAACTACGGAAAAATTACCAAGATCACTGAAAATTCCATCCAGTTGCGCGAAATTGTTCAGGATGGTGGTGGTGACTGGATTGAGAGAACAAGCACTTTAGAGTTGCAGGAGGTTAGCAAATGATGGGTAGTAATCGCAGGACTTTGGCGAAGGCCCGTTGGGGACTGACACTGGGCAGTCTTTTGCTTTCTTCCGCAGCCTGGGCTCAGGCTCGTATTGAGTCTGTGACTGGAGCATTACAGTCTGGCTCCGAGGTCATTCGAGTCGAACTGTCTGAGCCATTGGCTGCAGATCCGACCGGATTTGTGGTGCAGACCCCGGCACGAATTGCACTTGATTTTCCGGGGGTGACGAATGGTTCCGGAAAATCACTCCTTGAATTTAATCAGGGCAACTTGCGCTCTGCCAACCTCGTGGAGGCCTCTGGTCGTTCACGTTTGGTACTGAACCTCAAGGCGGCCACAACATATCGCTTGCAGCGCCAAGGCAAGTCGTTGCTGATTTTGCTTGACCCTGCTGGTGCGGTCGCATCTGCGGCAGGCTCGGTGCCGGCTGTGACGCCAGTTTTTGAGAGCAAGTCTGCATCGTCTGATATGGCGCCCATCCGTGGCGTGGATTTCCGCCGCGGTAGCGATGGCTCGGGGCGGATTGTCGTGAGTCTGGGCAATAGCCAGGTAGGAGTGGATTTGCGCCAGGAAGGCAAGGGCTTGACCGTTGATTTCCTGCGCACTGCATTGCCGGAAAATTTACGCAAAAAACTGGATGTGGCCGACTTTGGTACACCGGTACAAACCATCTCTACCAGTCAGCAGGGTGATCATGTGCGCATGCGCATTGAGCCTGTGGGCGATTGGGAGCACAGCGCATACCAGAGTGACAATCAGTTTGTGGTCGAGGTGCGCCAGAAAAAGGTCGATACCAGCAAGCTGACGCAAGGCCCCGGCTATAGCGGTGAAAAGCTGTCGCTGAATTTTCAGAATATTGAAGTGCGCTCGCTGCTGCAGGTCATTGCAGATTTCACCAACTTCAATATCGTGACTTCGGATACGGTGACTGGTGCTTTGACGCTGCGCCTGAAAGATGTTCCGTGGGATCAGGCTCTGCAAATCATCATGGATGCCAAGGGTCTTGGCATGCGAAAGTCGGGCTCTGTGCTCTGGATCGCGCCCAAAGATGAGATTGATGCGCGTACCAAGCGTGACTATGAAGCAGCCATGGAAATCCAGAAGCTTGAGCCGCTGCGGACACAGGGCTTTCAGCTGAACTATGCCAAGGCGGCAGATATTCTTCAGCAGATTACGACTTCTTCGGGGGGGGGCTCAGGCGGCTCTAGTACTAGCACACGCTTTCTGTCCTCTCGTGGTTCTGCTATCTCAGAGCCACGTACCAATCAGTTGTTTGTGACGGATACTCCAACCAAGCTGGAGGAGATGAAAAACCTGCTTGCGACCTTGGATGTCCCAGTGCGTCAGGTCATGATTGAAGCCCGGATTGTGGAGGCCCGAGATACCTTTGGACGCTCGCTTGGGGTTAAGTTCGGTGGAGGGGCTGTTGGCAGCAACGCATCAATGACTTCATCTCAGTTTTTACCTGATGGAACGAGCACAAAGTTCCCAAGCGGAAATTTTGTAAATCTGCCTGCAAGCGTTTCGGGCATTAATACGGTGGGTCAGCTGGCCTTCTCTGTCTTCAATAGCTCGATGAGTCGTTTCCTGTCCTTGGAACTATCGGCTTTGGAGGCTGAAGGCGACGGTAAGATCATTTCAAACCCACGTCTGGTGACGGCCGATCAGAACAAGGCATTGATCGAACAAGGTACGGAATATCCATATTCCGTCACGGCGCCTAATGGTGCAACCACCATTTCGTTCAAGAAGGCAGTTCTCAAGCTGGAAGTAACGCCTCAGATCACGCCCGAAGGCGACATCATTCTCGATTTGGATGTGAACAAGGATAGCCGCGGAGAGACGACGACACAGGGGGTTGCCATCGACACCAAACACATCAAGACCCAGGTACTGGTGGAGAACGGCGGAACGGTAGTGATTGGTGGTATTTTTGAGATGGAAGAGACCAATCAGGTCAATAAGGTGCCTTTGTTTGGCGACTTGCCGGTGTTGGGACATCTTTTCCGCAGCAACACAAAGGCCTCTAGCAAGCGTGAAATGCTGGTGTTCATTACGCCAAAAATGCTCAGCCAGGTTCGGAACTCAGGCAAATAAGAGGGCTTTCTGCGTGATTTGAAAAGGACTGCATCGTGAATGATGCAGTCCTTTTTTCTTGCGGTCCCACAAGGCTGCGACAATCTCTCGCATTGATGTTAGATGCAGGCCGCAGGCTTGATACTGCAATGAATTTTGTGATGGATGCCCATATCGCACTGGTAGGACTGCCTGGAAGTGGCAAGTCCACGATTGGTCGTTATTTGGCCAAGCGCTGGTCTCTTCCTTTTGTGGATGTGGATATGGCAATTGAGGAGCGCATTGGCTGCACGATTCGCGAGTTTTTTGCCAAAGAAGGTGAGTCAAAATTTCGCGATACCGAGCAAGATGTTTTGGCGAATCTGCTTTCAACCCCTCAAAAAATGATAGTCGCCACGGGTGGTGGTGCCGTGCTCAGACCCGAAAATCGGCAGCAATTGGCAGCACATGCCCAAGTGGTTTATTTAAGTGCATCGCCTCATGAAATTGCCCGCCGTCTGCAAAAAGACACTCAGCGCCCTTTGCTGCAAGTCGATAACCCGCTGCAACGCTTGCTGGATTTGCATGCAGTCAGGGATCCTTTGTACCGGGAGGTCGCTGATTTTTTAGTGGCTGGCAGTGGCCTGTCGGCAGCCCAGGTGGCTCAGCGGGTGGCAATGCAGGTTGAGTTGGGGCAGCACTCCTGATTTTGATTCAAATAGCTATCTAGGCTAGGTACTGTATGCGGTATCTGCTATGTATTTTGAGAGGATTTCGACGTGGAAACGGTGCACATTGATTTGGACGAGCGCAGCTATCCGATAGTGATTGCTGAGGACTTGCTGGCCTTGAGTCCCACCTGGCAGGCTTTGCCCAAAGCAGCTGCGGCGCTGGTTGTAACGAATGATGTGGTGGCGCCGCTTTATCTGTCCACGTTAAAGCAGGCTTTGAGCAGCAAGTATGCGCAAGTCCATGAGGTGGTGCTACCCGATGGCGAGGCACACAAGGACTGGCAAACGCTGAATCTGATATTTGATGCGCTGCTCACCCATGGCTGTGACCGCAAGACGGTGTTGTTTGCACTGGGCGGCGGAGTGGTGGGTGATATGACAGGTTTTGCCGCAGCCAGCTATATGCGCGGCGTGCCTTTTGTACAGGTGCCGACCACATTACTCTCGCAGGTGGATTCCTCTGTGGGCGGCAAGACCGCCATCAACCACCCCTTGGGCAAGAACATGATTGGTGCGTTCTATCAGCCGCAACTGGTGGTCTGCGATCTGGCGACGCTGGATACCCTGCCGCAGCGCGAGCTGAGTGCGGGTCTGGGCGAAATCATCAAGTACGGCCCGATTGCTGACATGCAGTTCTTTGACTGGCTTGAGCAAAACATCGATGGCTTGCTGCGCCGTGATCGCGCTCTATTGGCGCATGCCGTCAAGCGCAGTGTGCAAATCAAGGCCTGGGTTGTGGGGCAGGATGAAAAAGAGGCTGGACTGCGAGCCATCCTCAATTTTGGCCATACCTTTGGTCATGCGATTGAGGCGGGCATGGGCTATGGCAACTGGCTGCACGGCGAAGGCGTTGCCGCAGGCATGGTGATGGCGGCAGAGCTTTCCAAGCGTCTGGGCATGGTCGATGAGCACTTTGTCTTGCGTCTGTGCACTTTGATTGAGCGTGCAGGTTTGCCTGTGCGCGGCGCGATCATTGATGCGAAGGACAATGCGGGTCGATACTTGGAGTTGATGCGTGTCGACAAAAAGTCGGAAGCAGGTGAAATTCGCTTTGTGCTGATTGATGGAGCGGGTCAGGCGGTGATGCGCTCTGCGCCCGATGCTCTGGTGCGTGAAGTCATTGATAGCTGCTGCGCCTGAAGCGCAGAAGATCAGGCGCCTGCTCCAAAGACACATCTGGTGTTATTTCAGGCAGGGAATGAGCTGCTAGAGTGACTTCATTCCGTTGTTGAGGCAGCTTGCATGAACACTCTGGCTTCTTACGCCTGCAACCCCTTGCACAGCAAGGGACGTCGTTTTGCTGAGCCGGTTGCGCCCACGCGCAGCGACTTTCAGCGCGATCGGGATCGTATTGTTCACTCCTCGGCCTTCAGGCGGCTGGTCTACAAGACGCAGGTCTTTGTAAATCATGAGGGTGATCTGTTTCGTACGCGGCTCACGCATTCGCTGGAGGTCGCTCAGCTGGGGCGCTCCATTGCCCGTGCGCTGCAGCTCGATGAAGATCTGGTCGAGGCGATTTGTCTGGCACATGACTTGGGCCACACGCCGTTTGGCCATGCGGGCCAGGATGCGCTCAATGAATGCATGAGGCCTCATGGCGGCTTTGAGCACAACTTGCAAAGCCTGCGTGTAGTAGACAGACTGGAAGAACGCTATCCCGCCTTTGACGGCCTCAACCTGACTTTTGAAACACGCGAGGGCATTCTCAAGCACTGCTCGCGCAGCAACGCCGAACTATTGAATGCGCGTGAGCCTGGCGGCGTGGCGCAGCGATTTATTGACGCAACCCAGCCTTCGCTGGAGGCGCAGTTGTGCAATCTAGCTGATGCCATTGCCTATAACGCGCACGATGTGGATGATGGCGTTCGATCGGGCTTGATCACCATGGCTCAGCTGCGTGATGCCGTGCCTTTGTTTGCCCGTTATTACGAGGCGACTTTGGCGGACTGGCCTCAATTGCTTGTGCCTGATGCCCAGCGCAAGCTCCTGTATGAAAGTATTCGCCGTATGCTAAGTGAGCAGGTCTATGACGTCATCAACAGCTCGCGTGCGCAGTTACAGTCAGCAAAAGTGAGCTCAGTGCAGGATGTGCGTTTGCATGGGCAGGTGCTAATCGCGTTTAGCGATGAAATGAAGGCTGAGTCTCAGAGACTCAAGCAATTCCTGTTCAAGCAGCTCTACCGCCACCCACAGGTCATGCAGACCATGGATGGTGCACAGCAAGTAGTGCGCGAGTTATTTGCGGCCTATATGGTTGAGCCAGAGCGCATGAAGCCCCGTTTTGTGCAGCGGGTGCGGGCGGCTAGCACCCTGAATGATAGAGCGCGCGTGGTGGCGGACTTTATTGCGGGCATGACAGATCGCTATGCGGCACGTGAACATGAGCAGATTACGGGACTGAGTTTGCTGGGCGTGCCTTGAGAAAAATCGCAGGAGCCTGAAGGTTGCCGGGTTTGGTGGCCCTGTCATGCAGCGTTAAAGAGGGCTCGCTAAAATATGGGCGCTGTGTATCTAGAGCCGGAATTTTTCCCGCCCAGTGCGCAATCTTTGGGGGCGATTGCCCCCGTTTGCATTTTGGAGGGCCTTGTCATGACCGAAACCTCAACCATCGCCGAGCAGGGTTTTCCGCCGGATCTCGTCATTGAAGACACTGTGCGCTGGCTGGAAAAGGCGGTGATTGGCCTCAATCTATGCCCCTTTGCCAAGGGTGTCCATGTCAAGGGACAGATTCATTACGTAGTTAGCGAGGCGATGGATGCCGAAGCGGTTGCCGAAGATTTGCATCGCGAGCTGGAAGCGCTGGCCGAAGCCAACGCAGACAAACGCGATACCACCTTGCTGATCCTGCCCCATGCGCTGCAGGATTTTTTGGATTTCAACGATTTCCTCGAAGTGGCGGATGCCATGGTCGAAGAGCTGGATCTGGGCGGAATTCTCCAGGTGGCCTCATTCCACCCTCAGTTTCAGTTTGAAGGCACGGACGTAGATGACGTGACCAACTGCACCAACCGGGGGCCTTATCCCATCTTGCACCTGCTGCGCGAAGACAGCATCGACAAAGCCGTAGAAGTGTTTCCCGAGGCTGAATCGATTTACGAGCGCAATATGGAAACGCTGGAAAAAATTGGTATTGAAGGCTGGCTTGATCTGGATGTGGGTGCGCGTTGCCCAGTCACAGGCCATGGCGCAGCAAAGGCAGAGAAGTAATGGCAAAAATGGGTAAAAAGCAGGCGACTCAGAAGCCTGCGGGTACTGGCGTTCAAGATATTGCCACCCAATTAGGGTTGAAGCCCGGTCAGAGTATTGATCTGCTCAAAGCGCTGCATATTCTGACCCGTGAGGGCAAGCTCAATCAGGATTCGCGTCGCAAGCTCAAGCAGGTCTATCACCTCTATCAATTCATCGAGCCGTTGCTGAATGAATTGTCCAAGGATGGCCATGCGGTGACTCTGGCTGACCATGGTGCAGGCAAGTCCTATCTGGGCTTTATCCTTTACGACCTGTATTTCAAGGCTTTGGGTCAAGGCAAGATTTACGGCATTGAGACGCGTGCGCCGCTGGTGGAAGCTTCGCAGAAGCTGGCTGCCGATCTGGCTTTTGACCGCATGGAGTTTCTCAATATGTCGGTGGCTGAGTCCACACATTCAGACTTCATGCCCTCGCAGTTTGATGTGGTCACGGCCTTGCATGCCTGCGATACGGCAACGGATGATGCGATTGCCTTTGGGCTGGAGAAAAAAGCCAAGGCCATGGTGCTGGTGCCCTGCTGCCAGGCCGAAGTCGCCGCCTGCCTGCGTCAGACCAAGGTCATGAGCCTTTCACGCACCCCGCTGGCAGAGCTATGGCGTCACCCCATTCACACGCGCGAGATGGGGAGTCAGATCACCAATGTGCTGCGCTGCCTGTACCTCGAAGCCTGTGGTTATCAGGTGACGGTGACGGAGCTGGTAGGTTGGGAGCACAGCATGAAAAACGAGCTGATCGTGGCGCGTTACACAGGGCAAAAAAAGCGGAACTCTGCCCTGCGCCTGCGCCAGTTGCTGGCCGAGTTTGGCTTGGTCAGTTTGTCGGAGGTGCGCTACCCCCATCTTCCGCAGGAAGAATTGGCAGCGTAAAAGCAGCAGGCCGAGGCCTCTGATAGCCTGTGCTTTTATTGAGAGTCCTAAACCAAACGTTTCATCAACGCTTGTGTTGAAGAGTCGACGCCATTCCAGTCATTGCTGCTTTGTCGGATCTGTAGTTGCTTGGCAAGCTGCTTGCCAAGTTCCACGCCCCACTGGTCGAAGCTGTTGATATTCCAGATGGCGCCGGAGACAAAAATCCGGTGCTCATACAGGGCGATCAATGCGCCTAGTGATGCTGGGTCCAGCCTCTCCAGTAGTAAAAAGCTGCTGGGGCGATTACCAGGGCAATCCTTTTCCAGCCCATCTCCTGCGCGCCCAACCATCAATGCCTGAGCTTGGGCGATGGCATTGATCACCAGACTTTGATGGTGTTCGCCGAGATACTTCCCCCCATCGCGTAGGGCAATGAATTCAACGGGAATCACATCCTGCCCTTGGTGCAGCATTTGAAAGAATGCGTGCTGGCCATTGGTGCCGGGCTCACCCCATATCACAGGGGCAGTAGGTGCTGAAAGTGGCACGCCATCCTTGGTCACGCTCTTGCCATTGCTTTCCATCTCCAGTTGCTGAAGATAAGCGGTCAGGCGGCGCAAGCCATGGCTGTAAGGGGCGATGCAGCGGCTGGAGAACTGGCAAAAATCGCGGTACCAGACATCCAAAAGACCCAGGCGGACTGGAAGATTGTTCTCTAATGGTGCTGTAAAAAAGTGAGCATCCATCGCATGCGCACCGCCAAGCATGGCGCGAAATTGCGTTGAACCTATGGCAATGGCAATGGGCAGACCAATGGCTGACCATAGTGAGAAACGACCACCCACCCAGTCCCAGAACCCCAGAGTGCGCTGAATGCCGAATTCTGCGGCAGCTTGCTTGTTGGTGGTCAGTGCGACAAAGTGCTTGTTAATCGAGCAGGGTGCTTGCGGATTGATGCTGCCGCCGTGTTCCAGAAACCACTGACGGGCCGAGCGTGCATTGAGCATGGTCTCGGCGGTCGTGAATGATTTGGAGGCGATGAGAAACAGAGTACTTTCCGGTTTGACCCGGCGCAGCACATGTCCCAACTCATGACCATCGACGTTGGAGACAAAGTGGAAGTTCTTACCCGTGTCTATCCAGTCCTCTAGCGCATTGACCACGACCTCAGGACCCAGGTGAGAGCCGCCGATACCGATATTGACGATGTCGGTGATCTGCTTGTCGTCTCTGAGCTGATCGGCCAGAGCGAGCATTTGATCCAGAGTGTCATGCACGTCATGCAAAGTGACATGCATTTCAGCGGGCCAAGCTTGAACAGTTGGCGCATTCGCGATTTCGCCCTGGTTAGCAGGCGTTCGCAGCAGCCAGTGCATGACGCTGCGCTGTTCCGTCGCGTTGATGACATCGCCTGCCAGCATGGCATTGCGCTTGGCTACAAGCTGGCTTTCTTTCGCCAGTTGCAGCAGCAGGTCTTGTGTGTCTGTATTGAGCAGGTTTTTGGATAGATCTGCGAATACATAGGGTGCCTGCAAGCTCAGCGATGCAAGACGTTGTGGGTCTTGTGCAAATGCCTGGCACAAATCCAGTTGCTGGATTTGTGCCTCGTAATGCGTTTGCAAAGCCTGCCAGGCAGGCAATTCGTGACAGAGAGGTGTCAAAAGAAATTCCAGTAAATCATGTAGCGGCTTGCTGCATCAATGCTTCTAGCTTCAAAGTGTCAGCGGTAAAGGCGCGAATGCCTTCGGCCAGTTTCTCAGTGGCCATCGCATCTTCATTCAGAGCGAAACGGAAAGAGGGCTCGTCCAGCAGCAAGCGTTTCAGATTTTGAGTCTTGGCCGAGTTGGCATCCATGGCGCGAGTCAAGGTGGAGCCGTCTTGCGCTGACAGTTGCGCCAGTAGTTCTGGTGCAATGGTAAGCAGGTCGCATCCGGCCAAAGCCAGAATTTGCCCGGTGTTACGAAAGCTTGCACCCATGACTTCGGTCGCAATGTCGAAGTGCTTGTAGTAGTTGTAGATCTGGCGCACTGAGCTGACGCCGGGGTCGTTAGCGCCAGCCATTGCTGCCTCATCCCATTGAGCGCCAGCCTGTTTTTTGTACCAGTCGTAGATGCGGCCCACGAACGGTGAAATCAGCTGGACCTTGGCTTGGCCGCAGGCAATGGCCTGGCAGAAGGAAAACAGCAGCGTCAGGTTGGTGTGAATGCCGCGTTGCTCCAGAATACGTGCGGCTTCAATGCCTTCCCAGGTGGCGGCAATCTTGATGAGCACGCGATCGGTATGAATGCCGGCGGCCTGATAAAGCTCAATGAGCCGCTCGGCACGGGTGACGGTGGCGACAGTATCGAAGGACAAGCGGGCATCGACTTCTGTGGAGACGCGGCCGGGAATGGTGCTCAGAATCTCGCAGCCGAAGCGGACCAGAATGCGATCCATGATCTCATCCAGTGCTCTGCCCTTGAATTGCGCAACCGTGGCACGCATCAATGGCGCGTATTCGGGCTTTTGAACGGCTTTGAGAATCAGGGAAGGATTAGTGGTTGCATCACGCGGCTGAAACTGCGCCAGCTGATAAAAATCACCGGTGTCTGCGACCACGTTTGTGAACTGCTTGAGCGCCTCCAACTGATTCATGACCATCCTTTGATGTTTTGTAAACGAATTAACAAGTGTAGGGCGTGAAACCCATGTGGAGAATGATGTGGGCCTCTCATATGGGATTCTCAGACTCAAGGCAAACCCTGTAGAAACAAGAATGACCTTCTGCATTTATTTGCGGAAATAGCCAAGTTTTGCAGCCATTTGCTGGGTGATGAGTCGCTTCGGTCTTATGCTTTGCCATTCTGGTTTTACTAACGGTTTTTGCCTTATCTGCTGCCAATATGCTTGATCGCATTACCGCCTCCCTTCCGTCTCTGGCGCCTGCAGAGCAGCGTGTTGCACGCTTGGTATTGGCTGATCCCAGGGCATTCGCTCACCTGCCGGTACGTGAGCTGGCTTTGCGCTCTCATGTCAGCAAGCCCACAGTGGTGCGTTTTTGCCGCAGCATGGGATATGACGGGCTGGCAGATTTCAAACTCAAACTGGCAGGCAGCGTCAGCGAAGGTGTGCCGTTTATTCACCGCAGTGTGGATAGTGACGATAAAACCAGCGACGTCATGGTCAAAGTGGTGGATAACGCCGTCGCAGCCTTTTTGCAGTATCGCAATGCAGCCAGCACTGCGGCCATAGAGCAGGCGGGGCAGGCTATTGCGGCGACCTGGCAGACCGGTAAACGCATTGAGTTTTATGGTGCGGGTAACTCAGGCATTGTGGCGCTGGATGCGCAGCACAAGTTTTTTCGCCTGGGTGTCACCAGCCTTGCCACCAGCGACGGCCATATGCAGGTAATGAGTGCGACTTTGCTGGGGCCTGGCGATTGCGTGGTGATTATTTCCAACTCCGGCCGTACGCGCGATTTGATGGATGCCGCTGATATTGCGCGCAAAAACGGCGCTACCACGATTGCCATTACCGCCAGTGGCTCCCCGTTGGCATCGGCCTGCCAAATCCATCTGGCGGCAGACCACCCCGAGGGCTATGACCGCTACAGCCCTATGGTGTCGCGCCTGCTGCACTTGCTCATCATCGATGTATTGGCCACCTGCGTAGCCTTGCGCATTGGTCCAGCACTGCAGCCAGCGCTGGAGCAGATGAAAAACAACCTTAGGGCCAAGCGCTACACAGGGTAATAGCTCTTCAATTAAGAGCGCTCTCCTCCGCTATACCTTCTCGATAATCAGCGCGATTCCCTGGCCCACGCCTATGCACATGGTGCATAGCGCATAGCGACCGCCCAGCGTGTGTAGCTGATTGGTGGCGGTGGTGACCAGTCTGGCGCCTGATGCTCCCAGCGGGTGGCCCAGCGCAATCGCACCGCCCCACTGATTGACGCGGCAATCGTCATCCTTAAGCCCCAGATCGCGCAGCACTGCCAGCCCTTGGGCTGCAAATGCTTCGTTGAGTTCGATGATGTCCATCTGCTCCAGCTTCAGGCCTGTAAGCTCCAGCACCTTGCGCGTGGCAGGGGCGGGGCCCATGCCCATGATGCGAGGGGGGATGCCGGTAACAGCCATGCCAACAATGCGGGCCTTGGGCGTCAGTCCATATTGCAAGGCGGCCTCTTCATTGGCGAGCAGCAGGGCGCAACTGCCATCGTTGACGCCTGAGGCATTGCCTGCGGTGACCGATCCATCAGGGCGAACCACGCCTTTGAGTTTGCTCAGCTGCTCAAGCGATGTTGCGCGAGGATGTTCGTCCTGACTTACGACAATGGCGTCCCCCTTCTTCTGAGTGATGTGTACGGGCACGATTTCTTGCGCCAGATAGCCTGCTGCAATGGCTGCCGCCGCTTTTTGCTGGCTGGCATGGGCCATGCGATCTTGCGCCTCGCGTTCAATCTTGAAATCTTCAGCGACGTTTTCGGCTGTTTCGGGCATGGAGTCCACACCATGCAGGGCTTTCATTTGTTTGTTGATGAAGCGCCAGCCAATGGTGGTGTCATAAATCGCGTTATTGCGGCTGAAGGCGGAATCAGCCTTGGGCATGACGAATGGCGCGCGGCTCATGCTTTCCACACCGCCTGCAATCATCAGTCTTGCTTCTCCTGATTTGATAGCGCGTGCTGCCGTACCTACGGCGTCTAGCCCGGATCCGCAGAGTCGATTGATCGTGGCGCCGGGCACATCCACGGGCAGGCCAGCCAGCAGCGATGCCATATGGGCCACATTGCGGTTGTCTTCGCCGGCCTGGTTGGCGCAGCCATAAATCACGTCGGTCACCGCCTTCCAGTCCACGCCGGGGTTGCGCTCCATCAATGCCTTGATGGGAATAGCGGCCAAGTCATCCGTGCGTATGGATGACAGTGCACCCCCATAGCGGCCGATGGGGGTGCGAATGGCGTCGCAGATAAAAGCGTGTGGCTGGCTCATTCCATGTCTCCAATACTCTGATTTGACTGGTGTAGTTTGTCCGCACCAGTCTAGGCAAGTGATAGCGGCTTTGGCTGCGCCTCTGTGACAGTGATGATTTCGGGGCTTGCGAAGATCGCCGCGTGCGCATTGCCGCGCTGCGCCAGATAATTGCTGGGTACTACAGCTCATCATCATGGCCCGTCTTCCCCGTCTAACGCTGGCAAACATGCCACACCACATCATTCAGCGCGGCAATAACAGCGGCGATATTTTTGTGGATGCGCAGGATCGCCTTGCCATGCTTGACCTAATGCGCGAGATGGCGCGGCGTTTTGATGTCGATGTGCATGCCTATGTGCTCATGCCCAATCACTTTCACCTGCTGCTGACACCCAAGACAGAGCAGGGCGTTCCCCAGTTTATGCAGGCGCTGGGGCGCAGCTATGTGCGCTACTTCAATAACCGCCATGGGCGCACCGGCACCTTGTGGGAGGGACGCTACCGGGGCACCTTGCTGCAGGCTGAGCAGTGGTTGCTGCCCACGATGGTGTCCATGGATTTGAACCCCGTGCGTGCGGGACTGGTGCATCGGACTCTGGACTGGCCCTGGTCCAGCTATGCGCACAACGCAGGCATTCAGCACGATGGTCTCATCAGCCCGCATGCGCTTTTCTGGGCTCTGGGGAACACGCCGTTTGCGCGCGATGCGGCTTATGTCAAAGCGGTGGAAGCCGGGCTTGATCGAGACACCCAGGAACAGATCAGCCACGCTGCCCTGCGCGGATGGGCCCTGGGTGATCCTGAATTTATTGAAAATTTGCAACAAAAAACCGAGCGCCGGGTCATGCGACAGAAGGCCGGCAGGCCACCTGCAAGCACAGCTTTGGTGCGCGAGAGCCAAAGCTAAATTTCTATCTCTTTGTTTTTATTGAATGATTAGTTTTGATTTAAATATGTCCCCAATTAAATCCAAATAAAAATAGTCTGAAATTAATTGGTGTCTGACCCTAATTAAAATTTATTGCATAACTCTATGCTCTGTCGTAATCTTGCATTCCCCGCGATTGATATAAGAGGATTCCCCCATGACGACGGCTGCCGAGATCAAGCATCTCCAAGACCACGGTCTGTATTCCAAGTCCAACGAGCATGACGCTTGCGGTCTGGGTTTTGTGGCCCATATCAAGGGTCAGAAGCGTCATGACATCGTGTTGGGTGCGCTTAAAATTCTGGAGAATATCGATCACCGCGGTGCCGTGGGTGCCGATCCGTTGATGGGTGATGGCGCAGGTATCCTGATTCAGATTCCTGACCAGCTCTACCGCGAAGAAATGGCTAAGCAGGGCGTGACATTGCCCCCGGCTGGTGAATACGGCGTGGGCATGATCTTCTTGCCCAAGGAGCACGCTTCCCGTCTGGCCTGCCAGCAGGAGATGGAGCGCGCCATCAAGGCTGAAAACCAGGTGCTGCTGGGCTGGCGCGATGTGCCGGTGAACCGCGACATGCCCATGTCGCCCACCGTGCGCGAAAAGGAGCCTATCCTGCGCCAAGTCTTCATTGGCCGTGGCAATGATGTCATCGTGCAGGACGCGCTGGAACGCAAGCTCTACGTGATCCGCAAGACCGCCAGCGCCGCCATCCAGAACCTGCAGCTCAAGCACAGCAAAGAGTATTACGTGCCCAGCATGTCCAGCCGCACCGTGGTCTACAAGGGCCTGCTGCTGGCCGACCAGGTGGGCGTGTACTACAAGGACCTGTCCGACGAGCGCTGCGTCTCGGCCATCGGTCTGGTGCACCAGCGTTTCTCCACCAACACCTTCCCCGAGTGGCCGCTGGCCCACCCCTACCGCTATGTGGCGCACAACGGTGAAATCAACACCGTCAAGGGCAACTACAACTGGATGAAGGCGCGTGAAGGCGTGATGGCTTCGCCCGTGCTGGCGGCTGACCTGCAAAAGCTCTACCCCATCAGCTTCGCCGACCAGTCCGACACCGCCACGTTCGACAACTGCCTGGAACTGCTGACCATGGCCGGCTACCCCATCAGCCAGGCCGTGATGATGATGATCCCCGAGCCCTGGGAGCAGCACACCACCATGGACGAGCGGCGCCGCGCCTTCTATGAATACCACGCCGCCATGCTGGAGCCCTGGGATGGCCCGGCCTCCATCGTGTTCACCGATGGCCGCCAGATCGGCGCCACGCTGGACC